>Ga0209354_10000262_pt1 | contig 25596 bp, 19 predicted proteins | sample LauGreSpBDMM15DD_2_FD_187562 | JGI IMG/M metagenome (GOLD analysis project Ga0209354, IMG submission 187562) | Freshwater lake microbial communities from Lake Michigan, USA - Sp13.BD.MM15.DD (SPAdes) (version 2) | ecosystem: Environmental > Aquatic > Freshwater > Lake | place: Lake Michigan...
CGTTCCAAAATAGACTTCCATTTTTCGGGATTTAATTCATGAGGTGCCATATATATTAGTTGATGAATATTTACTGTTCCATTAACTACTAATGGTAACAAATATTGATTGTTATATGGATTTAAATTATATTCCAAATCATTAATCTTGGTCCAATATATGGCTTCATAAAATGAAGGAAGCATATTTTTTATACGTATATAATCTAATACATAATCATATACAGCTTTTTCAATTATGATAGCATCAGAATGTGGTAAATAATTTGCTAATAATTCAACAGCATCTTTCCTCAAATGACCATCTGTTTGACACTTATTTGTAGAAGGATCCATTTAAGATTTAATATATTAAGCTCCTTATTGTTTAAGTAAAGTAAAATCAAAGTTTTCAATAACTTTGGATTCAAAGGGTATAGTTTTACCCATGCTAGAAATAGCACTTTTATCATTTTGTATAACATAAGTCATACCAGAAAATTCCTTAAAAACATCAATATAATTTTTCTCATACCTATCTATATTATTGTTTACAACCATATTCAAAGTATAAAATCTAGAACTGATATTTATGTAATCCTGATATATATTGAATATACCATTTATATTATGATACCTATCTTTCCACTTTAATGACTCTTTCGAATACTTTATTAAACGTTTCTTCTCAGAATCATTCAAATATACCCCAAATCCTCGTAAACGATAACGATTAATAACCTCAATTGGATCCTTAGTACCTGCAAAATACCGATAATCAATATTTATTAAGGTCATACATGCTGATATACATGATGGTGTAAGATATACTTGACTACCATCATAATAAGCTCGTACTATAGGTAGGTAAAACCTAGTTATGACACTAATTGGTGACATCATAATACTGAATAGTTCCATATCTACTCGTAAGTCTTCAGATATTAGTCTGAACTTGATATTATTAAAAAACAATATCGGTGTTTCATTATTCTCACGAATTAATACCTTAATTTCCGTCTTATGAACAACATGACGTAATGCATTATACTTTTCATCTTGTAAAATATCAGATTTTGTATATGTATCGCCATTCTCAATGTACTTTTCCATATATTTAATATATTTTTCATAGGCATCATCTTCAGTAATGGTTATATTAGAAACTATTGTTACAGTTTTCTTATATGTAACCATAATATTTGCATTTGGTTTTATCTTTTGAATATTTTGTTCAATAGTATCTCTCATATGATATACCTTATCAACAAATTCAGATCCTTTTGCAGATACCATCACATCCAAATCTGCATCAGGATAATACGCATTGACAAACAAATTAAAATTATCATCAACAATTTTAATAAGAGGATTATAACGAGGTAAGCAAGCAGCCATAACACTACCTGTAACACCAAATCCGGACCAATTCAAACCAGAGAAAACATCTATTGTTTGAATATCAAAACCAGTAAGAAAAATATTAAGTCGATTACGAAACATTTTAGTATTAGCAACACCAATATTCTTAGTATAATGAGCCATCAAATTAACTCCTAATACACCATTATTTCTAATATTATTAATACTTAACATAATAGGTAAATACGGAGTAGTATGAAGGAAACTACTTTTATATGGGTATGACGGTAAACAACTAGCTTCTTCTGCTGTAAAGATATACCTATCTTGTATAGATGTACGAGTCTTCTTAATACATTCTTCCATATACATACATATCCATGCATAGCTTAATGTATATTTCATAGGCATAATAAATGCTTCCGTACAAGTTTTTTGTAAACTGGTATTTAGATTCATAACATTTACCTTTTCATTATTGATAATATCCATACTATGTAACACCAAATGACAATAGTCTTTTGATACTAATACATAATTTATCAAGTAATATGCCTCCTTAATATTAATTTGAAGAAGGTTTCGTAACATACATTTGAAAGACATCAAATCGATATTGTATAAAGATATTTGAGGTGTTATGCGATATAGACGATATCCTTTTTGTGGTATTGACATTGATGGATCTATAAATTTATTATTTTGTTTTGTATCTGGAACATAAGCATTATCTACATTCATTAACATGATATTTTTTAAGTTTTCATTCTTAATACCACTTATGTCTGGTACATTGAATGTCCTTGATATAAATTGTAAATTTATATTATGACCACAATTATTTGGTATCATCCAGAATTTTGACTCTATCATTGACTTAACCATATCTAGTCTGACATGATGATCAATAGTATCCTTGTTACACGGAAATAAATCATTCATCGCATAAACTTTTAATACATCTCTGATATTAGATATACCACTAAATTGTTTACTGTATAAATGGATATTACTCTCATCCAGTAAAAATATGGGAAATACCAGAACATAATCCTTAGTCATATCAACATTATCAGGAAAGTAAGTTGAAAGTACATCTGTTTTTACTTCTAAAATACCTAATTCTCTACTTCGGACAGTAATAAGAGGTGATTTTACAATAGTTAATTTATTGATAGCCTCGTAAGTAATCATCTCGTTATCTAGACCATCAAATGACTCACCATCTTTAAGACATATAATTAGGATATCCTTATATCCCTTACCATATGCCTCATTATAGGTTATTTCCTGAGCCTTATAATTTTTAAAAATAAAAATATTAGGGAAAACCATATTAGGAATCATCTTGGGAATCTTTATAATTCCATAGTACTAAATAACAATATTTATCAATTTTATTATTCATTAAAGGAATAAAGAATTTGAGTATCAATTTCTTTCATAAATAGTGTTTCTCTATCAATACATTTCTGTAAACACTTATTAACATCCTCTTCAGTAGGAGTATATAGAGTTAACATTTTTAGAATCTCTTTATATAGATCATCAAATGATACTGGATGTTCTATAGTTAGTTTCTTTGTACACTTGACTACATAACACATTAGTACTGTCTCAAGATTCATTTTAACCTCAACTTCTTTTTGTTTTACCTCTTGTTTTCCTGATAATATCTTTTCACGAAGAATAACATTATGTGAAGGTGAAACATATATATTATTAATTAATAGTTTATTCATTTTCAAGATATCTATGCATGTAATTAAAGTACTCAGACTTTTTTCATAATCTTTTGGTTCTTTTGGTATTATTTTTTCCTTCAATATATCGATATCATATACACCATTGTTGACACCAATAAAATATAAAACACTCATAGGATACATTGTACCTGATATAATATTTTGTCCATCTTTGAGACAAACAATTGATTGTTTATATGATACTAATAGGTTACGTTGATGATAAATATCTTTATATGTATCAGTTACTAGTTTACAACGTTCTTGAAAAATATCAGGTACATTGAAAATATCATCATCTGTTACAGCTTTACTATCCAATAGTAGTGAAGTATCTGATACTAATAATTTGGAGATATTAATATGATGACTAATCAGAGCATTATGGAAAGATGTTTTAATTTTAGTCCATATATTTGATAAGTATAATGTACTAATAGCATCCAATAAAGTTCGCTCTAAATTATAAAGTCTCGCAAATTTATCTTGTGTTTGTAATAACATTGTTATTAAACGAGACTTGACACTATAAGAGTAATCAATAATAAAGGTAGTAAAATCTTGACTCAAATCAATAGATGATAAGATAGTTATTAGGTGTGTTGTTTCCAAAGTTTTATCAATATATATAGCTAGAATTTCTTTATTTAGCCATTTATTCCAACGCTTACTACCAATTTTATCATTTGTCCATATATTTCTTTTTGCATCATCCATATTAACAAAAGAATAAGTTTCTTCTATTTTTGATATTTCTTGTAAGATATTAATAGTATCATTAATGGTTGTAACACTATCCTTATCTTTGAAAAAACTAATCCAACCATTTTTGATAATTTCTTTAGCTTCTACTGTACTTGCCCTAGTAATAATATTATGATTATCACTATATGTAATAGATTTTATATGAGGGATAATAGCTTTGGATACAATTTCATCAAATATAGGAGTAATTAGTTTTATATTATTAGGAAATATATCATTCATCCTTTTCTCAATTTTGATTATATCTTTATTTCTATATTCAGTAAAATCCATATTTTGTAGTGATGTTAACATATTAGTCAAAGTTTTATAATCATTAAAAATAAATGGTTCCTCATTATTCAGAATATACATAGTATATTTTGAATTATCAATACAATTTAACACAAATAAGTTTTTAATTACAAAGGCAATATTATATGATATAGATTTGATATCTTGATACACTTTTTGAACTATTTTTAAAAAGTCTTCAGGATTATATTCATTAAAAGACTTTAAAAATTGATTTTTAATACATTCTTCTAATTTATTCATATTGAAATCTTTAATAAGAGTAAATTGATACCAAATACGCTGTTTCATAGGTATATTATTAAAGATATTTTTGGCAAAGTCATCACATAGTAAATATGTCTGAGGAAAGTGTTTTACTTCCATTTTTATCCTGTTTTGTCCAATTGTATATATGCAAACCATAGGCAAGATCAATTTTTTATTAAATTATTATGTAATAATAATTTAATAAGGAAGGGGGCATATTTCCTATGGAAATGTGTTCAATTTTTTATTTAATCAATTTTATTGATTAAATAAATAAGAAAACGAGTTTTTAAACAAGATCAATTTTTTACTTAAATTATTATGTAATAATAATTTAATAAGGAAGGGGGCATATTTCCTATGGAAATGTGTTCAATTTTTTTGTTGATTAAGTTATTTACTTAAATAAACGACAAAAGATAAAGAAAAGAAGGACCATAACAATACCACGTACTAGAAGATCATATATAGAGTAATCTTGTACTTGAATACGCATGATTCTATCAGCTTGACCAGTAGCAAATTTAGATGAAAAGAAAATAAATAGGATATAAATTATAAGGATTTCCCGTATTTTAGAGGAAATCATGCAACCTGATTTTTTTTTAGTTTTATTGCATTCAACATAATCTGGTTCAGATTCAGAATCTTCAATTACAGGTTTTTTAGAATGTTTTTTTGAACGTTTATAGGGTTTCTTTATGTATTCTACTTCTTCAGCATCATCTAGTTTCATGTTAACTAAATCTTCTAAAGAAAAATCAGCCATTATTAAACTTTATTAACTAGTTAAGAAAAAAATCCTTGTAGATATTCCTTATTTAGATCCTCATATAATCCCCTTATATCATTTTTTGGTACTTTATTTATACCCTCCTTTTCTTCAACTTGTTTAAGTGCTTTCCATACTTCATTCATATTTTCCTTTTGTTTTAAAATTATAAGTCCTTCATAATCAGATATATTAACGGGGACTACACCCAAGTCAGAATAGTCCATATTTTGTGGACCATAAAATTCCCATAAATCTAGAACATGTTTATGTCGATCTTTTAAAGCATCTGCAATAATAGGTTGTAGATTAGGAAAGGTTATTTCTACTAACTCACCGTTTCTTACTTGATAAGTCTTTACATAGTAAAAATTACATAATAAACTAAATATTTCAGTAGCTTCTAAATCTACTAATTTTTTATTATCTACTTTAAATACCAAGGCATTACCATAAATATTTTCATTTTGATTATTAACTAAAGAACCAAAGTAGTTTTGAACAACACCCTTCGGTAAATATTCTTCACCCTTTTCTTTAACCAAGTCATTAATGTAATAAATGTAATCCTGCATATAGGATAATTGAATATACGTATTATCATTATTATTTTCTTTTAAATTTAATGTAGCTGCTCTATTTTGTTCATTCAAATTAAGAACATCAGTTGAAATGTTAATAAAATCATCATTTGATTCAATATCAATAGTAGTTATAAATGGAAGACCGTGACAACTTTTAATAAAGTCATCAATATATCTAACACCATCTTTGATTTTTATTAATGAATGTGGAAAATCTTGAGGTTGATGTGGATATATGATCCATGCTTTTACCATCAGAATATATAAAATAATAAACTAATAATCTTTAAGATAGTTTGTAAGGAATTATTTGGATATCAATATCTTGGAGTTTATCCATTGCATTATCTATATATAGCTTGGATGTTATTGTTGTTGGTTTTGCAGTCTGATATTTATATACTGTATTTTTTGATGCTATAGGAGCAAAATTATCAGTTGTTTGAATCAAGTATAAATCAATAGGTTTATTAAGAGTTTGGAAAGCATTTTCTATATTTTCTTTAATAAATGGACGACCATTAGAAAAACCTTTTATTATTCCAGTATTATTATTAGTTAAGGCTGCAACTATAGCTAACCAATCTTCACTATAGGCAACTAAACGACCATCTACAATAGGTAATTTTTTCTTAGTATCAGTCACAGTTTCCATTGTAGCATAATATAATTTAACTGGTGGTTTAGTTGTAGCAGCTATAAAAATACTATTCATAATATTATTAATAGTATCAATTTGGTAGCCCATTTTACGATATTGTGTAGTTAGCGCATTTCTTTTTTTAATAATAGTATCATGATTAAGATAATCAAGAGGGAAAACGCCATCAATAATTTCTTCTCGATAATTATCTAAATTCATTTCAACTAGATTTCTTGCATGATCCTCTAATTGTACCTTTTGAAAGAATTTAAGTGATGTTTTTATATCAATTGTAATTTTAGTATTTTTAAAATAAGTAGAATAACCTATAAGAATAACAGGATTAGAGTGTAGTTTATCAGCATGGTCAATCATTTTTTGAATTTTAGTTTTCCAGTAGATATTCATACGTCGATCAAGATCTTTAAACTTGCTAGTTTCTTGTTTTTGTTGTAATTTAGTAAGATTAGAGTCTTTAGATTTTTCAAGATGGTATTCATATTTTTGGAACATAGATTCCATATTTTTATCAGAAACAATTTTATCAGTTAATTCATCAAGATCAACTATAGCATATTTTTTTGCTTGTTTGTATAATAAATTCCGACCATCTTCATCCAACCCGGCTAAGTGGGCAAATATCATATGATTATAGTAATAAAATTATCATATGATTAAAGTAATAAAAATATCTTTGTTATTTTAATTATATAACAATGGAACAAACTGTATGTTTTGATAAAACATCATTCCTTATAGGTGTTTTAATTATTGCATTTGTAGTATGGAAATGGAATAATGATAAAAATAATAAACAAATAGAAATAATGACTCGTATATCATCAGCATCAAATGATATTAATAGATTAACTCACAATCAAGCATTCAAAAGATTAGCTGATGAAAGACATTATAGAGATGAAGTTGCTATTAGAGATCAAGCTGTTTTAAATGATCCTCTATATCCAGCATTAGGTAGAACAGAAAGACCTATATTTGATAATATACCAAGTAGATTTAACATGCCTACACGTGACACTGGTGATACATATCGTTTAATTGGATATTTAGTTAATAAGACATCGGAGGATTTAGGACAAAATGTTTGGAAACTATTTGGACGTCAAAAATACCGTGGTGGTTCTCAGGGTGAATTCTATGTAATACCATCACATAATGATCGTAAGGATATTAAAATTCAATTAGATGATAATATGTTCATTGGTGAAAAAATTAGAGATATTTATGCATTACCAGATAAGGTTCGTATTAATAATCCTATGTTTTCACAAGACGAATATGATGTTATCCAATTACCTAAATCAGATTTCACAAGTCAGTATATTTAAGTAACGCATAGACTGTTACATTCGATCCATAATCTGGATGATTATCAATCTTATATACCATATCACTTTTAGTTATATATTGACCAATAGCAAGATATTGTTCTAATTGAACTGGATGTTCAATAGATATAATTGAACTTAACATATCACTTCTAATTATAACACGTAATATTTCAGCTGTTGTTTTAGAAGAAACAAATGTCATATCTAATGCATAATTAAGTATCATACGACATAAATAAGTCTCTACTTTCGTTTTATTATGTATTGCCCATCCCCATGTCCATTGTCTTTCATTCTTGAAATAAATACCAAGAATATTATATGTACCAGAATTGACAATTTCATTATTCTTAAAGAGTGAATAAGTGGGTAAAGTTATATCATTACCATCTTTATGTAATTCCAAATGATGACCTGATTTATACATATGATTATGTTTATGTCTCTGTGTATCATAGTAACCAAGAGATAATGATATTATATTTTCTTCATTCATATTGTTGATATATATGAAGAAATTATTTTAAAGTATTAATCATTTCAAGTTGTTTTTTTGAAATATTTGCTCTATTTTCATTGGTTTCATATTCTTTATTTGATTTATCTAATTTATTTAAAAAAGTAGATAATTGTAGTTTATGTAATGGTTTAATATTAGTTGGTGCAAAAAGTTTTGATTGACGTTTTATTGTATCGATTTGTATAAAATCATAATTGTTCATATTTAATTAATGATAATATTTTATATTCATAAACTAATTAAATATCATATATTGCAGTCACTTTTGTAACATTTAATGAAGTTACCTTTTTAACTTCAAATAGATCAGATAAATTATATTGTATTTGAATGCATCCTATAGGAGCTTCTTTTATATTATGTTTAATACCATCATCTATTACAATAATTAATGAATTATATTGGTCATATAGAGCTATTGGAATTTTATGTACTTGATTTAATATATATAATTCAGTTTGACCTAATGATGTAACATCTTTTGAATTTGCTAATTGATGTTTAAATTCACTTTCTTTAAAAGATGTAAATTCTTTCATATATGATTGTAATTTGGGTTGATTATTAGTATCTAAAATCCAGTCAAAAACAAGAGAACGGAAGTAATTTGCTAGATTGGTTTGTAATTCAGAGAAATAACCAATATTACGATAAGCAATATTAGCACCATTATTTTTCAACCAATAGAAACCATTTGCATAAGCTCTAAATAAAGGATTATGATTAATGATTGTCTGATAATACTTATCACCTGCTTTACGTATTCTATGTTTTAAATTTTCTTCTATTTGATGTTTCTCAATACGTTGAACCTTCTTTTTACCAATTATAGGTATATTCTTTTTACCAAATAATTCTGTCATAATTTTAAGTATGTTGTTATTGTCACTTTTAATAATTTTTTGTTCTGGTCGGTGTGTATATATATCGTAACTTATAATATCTGATACATAATAGTTATCAATATTCAATATCTCTTTCATTTTTGCCTCAACATATAATAATTCATTAGTAATACGATTAACATAATCAACAAGATTATCACGACTAACGCGGAATACACATTGTTCAGAATTAGTTAAAGAACAGTGGAAATTTGTTGTACATTTTTCTTTATTTAGAGATGAACATAATTCACGATTATTTTTTAGATGATAACTTTGTAATGATAATATATCAGCCTGTACATCTATAAACCCACCAGATTGTTTCACAGCATTTACTAATTCAGTTTCTAAACTTTTACTAGTGAAAGAGTAAAGTGTTTTTTTAACTTGGATACTATCTTTTGATTCAATTGCTTTTAATAATTTTTCTTTTTCATTTTGGTTATTAGCAAGAAAATTACTCAATTCTAATCTGAATAATTCATAACCTTCCATATTAAACTTATTACGATTAACCTGTGAAACTCGTTCATCATATAACATTTCTGCATCCTTTTTCACAATTTCTTCATCAATTTTGTCAAATAAAGATAATTCACTAATATCGAAATTTTTAATACCAAAGGTTGACATTGTACGTTGAATCTCTTCATCATCATATATAATATTATTAATAGGAAGATATATAGATTTTGAGAAGGATAAAGCAGTAATTATTTGTTGACCATTATTTTTCTCAAATATAATACCTTTTGGACGATATTCATTATTTTTAATTTTCGAAAGAGCCTGAAGAGTATCATATAAGGAAAGGATATATTTAGAATAGTCTTGAATAATAGGTATATTATATAAACAACCAGATGGTTTAACTGGAAGAATTACATTTTTAGTAATAATATAGCGACATTTATTACGAACATCTACTATTTGACCTATAATATCTTTACTATCAATATTTGATATAAGAATTTTAGCAATAGGTAATGTACTATCACTTAAATTAATACCAGTACAATTACTTTCAAAGTAACTCCAAACATGTTCTAATAAGTTAGAAAAATAGAAGAAACGTTCAATATCAATGATAATAGATTCTTTTTGACGTTTAGGTTTATTATTTTGTTTTTTAATAAAGAAAATAGGGAAGTAGTTTTTATTTTCATGAACAATAAAAATATTTACACGTTGTGGATCACGAAAATTAACCATATTTTCACTATTCCAACAGTTTACAATAAAGTCATTTCGTGTATCACTACTCTTTTCAAAAACATAAATATTTAAACCACCTGGATATAATATACCCGGAACACTGACCAAGTCATTCATTATTTTTGGTTCTAATACTTCATTAGTTTCTAAGAAATGTATATAATTTTCTATTGTATGAAACTGTGTTTTTATATCTCCATTATTTAATGAAGTAAAAATTAATTGATCAGGATCATTACGAATAGCGGCAATAACTTTATTTTTAACATCATTAGCGGACATAGAGAATACACTAGCGACAGCATTAAGATAAGGATATTCATCTTGAATACTACCGAATTTTAGAAAGTATCCATCAGTTTTAACAAGATAATGGTTTTTTAAAGAAATAATATTGTTCAAAAAGATATTAAAATACATATCAAGATATTTTGGAAGGAAACCCAAACGTTCAGGTAACATTTTATTAGTATCTTGAAGAATATATAATTGATCACCAATAGTTTTACGTGAGGTACCAGCTTCAGATGATTGACCAATACATTTCAAATGATATTCTTTTTTCTCCACATTTTTTGATAAAGCAGGATCTTTTTTAAAGCAACAAGGCATACATATACCACTTGGATTCTGACTACGTGATAAAAATCCAATATGAACAAACTTGTTATTATTATTCGTCTCACATGTCCAATATAATTGTCCACCTTGATTATCACTTAGTGCAGCAGCCTTAACAATTACATCATTTTTACCAATTCTAACTTTCTTTTCATATTGCGCACTTTCTTTGTTCAAGATATATCCCAAACGTGTTAGTTCATTAACATCTTTAAAAGGTATAGGTTGACGACGTTTTTTACCACTATTTTGACAAGAACGTGTCCAATGATTTTGTCCTTTTTCTGGTTTAAATCCAACACGTGATTTATCAAGTTTGGTAATCTGTTTAATATTTTTAATTTCTTTGTCTTCATCTACAATATCATCTACTTTATTTCTTCTTTTAGCTATATTTGTTAGTTGTTTCAACATATCTTTTAATTTTTGATATTTTTTGTTTTTATAGAGATAGGTTTCAATGTAAAGATGAATTAATACCTGAATAAATTGATTAATACGAATTAGTTGTTCCTTACTACGTGCTCCTGTAATACGAATCTTATAATTATCTCTAGATTTACCTTGTAAATCAATACCAATACCAGGTGGTTTATACTTTGGAATATTTTCAAATTTCTTAAGTATTTTACGAGTTTTTTTAAGGACAGGATATCTTGCACGAACATCTTCAATACGTCCCACTGCTTCTTTTTCAGTTATATTAAATTGACGTGATAATTCATCAGCTAATAATTTAGGAATATATTCATAATTACGCAAAAAATGAATAATACGATGATCTATACGAGCATCATTATCAAATTTACTAACACGTTTATATCTTAAATAGGTACCATATTTAGAAGTTTCAGTAGGATTTTGTGTAGATGAACGTTTACGTGGATCAACAACAACACTAATATATGGGAAAAAATAACGAGAGAAATCAGATAGATCATTGTGATTAATATTAAATTTGTTTGGTAACATGAACTGCTGAATTGTATTTATAAAAGCATATTTGAAATGTTTTGTCTCTGGCATATTAAATTGTACTTTTATATTTTCGTCATTAATTTTTTTTAATAAATTAATTACATCATCAAATGTATTTTTAATGTAATCAAAATCAATTTCATCTTCTTCTTTCCATTGAGTTTTATAATCAATTCGTCCAGATTCATTCAAATTAATAGCTATGTATTTATCACCATCTTTAAATTTATCAATACGAACCTTAAAACTGAGACCATAAGGTGCATTTTCAAACCATTTAGTCATGATAGTTTGTTTATCAGTTTCATCAGTCATTTGATAAAATTTAAACACCAATTTTGCATCCATAGTTTGATATTGAACAAAGGGATATTTATTACTAACCAGGAAATTATCAAAAATACGATATAAATCTATTTTTGATGAAATACCATGATTTATATAAGAAGTATTGAGATTGATTGATGTTTGTGTAACATAATTAGGTTTAAATAAATCTTTATGTTTACATATGTCGGTATCAGTAGTACATATATCTCTTCTAAGTCTCTCTACATTGATCATAATTTCATTTTCTAAAAGTAGATCCAATGATATAGTTTGATAAGTGGAAGTTATTTTGTTAATTTCAGTTGAACTACTTTTCTTATTAAGATATCCAATAATTTGATTAAAATCTTCATTGGAAATAAAAGGAAAGTATATTTTGATATAAACATCATATAAATTTCTAACAAGATCTACCTCAGATTTGTACTCTAAACCTAGTTCATGATATATATCAATCATATAGATTTCATTGTTATTAATGAATTCTTGATAATCCTCCAATATATTATTCTCGTCATTTTCAAACTTGATTCGTGAACTATACTTTCTCATATTATCACGTAATGATCTTAGATTACCTTTGATACTCTCATAGTTTTTTATATTAGAATCAGGTTCTATCTTAATAGGTAAAATTTCATTTCTAACTATCCATTTTTGACCTAACATTAGTTTTTCATGTTTAATATTTTCTTTACCTCTTTCAATATACTCATATTCTGACCAAAGATATAATCTTGAAGGGATTAAATATTGATTAGGGTAAACATTACTAAATAATATACCAGCACATATTTTCTGTTTAATTTTTTTAATAGCATCATCAGGATAAATAAATTGGTTATATACAAAACGCTTTGTAAAGGTATTACTTAATGATTCATCATATGGTTTATCATTCTTTGATTCATCAAAAGGAGTCATTTTCTCTAATTGTTCTTGTTTTTCTTTATTTTCATTAACTGTTATTGCTTCCATAACTAGATTTGATAATTTGGCTGCATTTTTATCTACTTCTTCTTCTATAATAACTTCATCATCAGATGCTTCAGATTCAATAAAAACTTCTTCTTCCTCCTCTTCAACAATTTCTTCTTCTTCCTCTTCCTCTTCTTCTTCATCATCATCTTCGCCACCTTCTTGTTGAATTACTGGTTCTTGTTTTTCTGAAACCAAGTCTTGAATAATATCTGTATCAATATCACTTTCAAGTTTTTCCAGTTTTTGTAACTTCTTTTTCATCTCTTTTTCTTGCTTAATAAGAGCTTGATAGTTAAAAAAAGTTCTATCTAAAAATGTAGTAGTTGCAATATGAGTATCATACCATTGTTGATTATATTTGGATATAATATCTTTTTTCTTAGCAGGATTAGTACGAATAGCCTCAAAAGTAGCTAGAATATGATGTGATATAAATAATTTACGATACCAGGTATCACCATAAAGTTCTTGTAATATATTTATTTCTTTTACATCTAATTGTAATAAAGAATCGTAAAGATTCATATCTTCGATTTTTTTATGGAGTTTTAAAATATTTTTATCAAAATCGTGATTACCTAAGAAAATATATACTTGATATTGAACACGAAAATTATTGTTTTTATACTTGTAAATAAGTTTAACAGGATCAATTATATAAGAGGTTAAATCTTTTTTACCACCTAATATATTATAGCTCATTGTTATTATAATATATTAGGGAAATTATTTGTCAAGGATTGTATGATTAAGGTTAATTCCGCAATATTCAACCGGGTGAATATTATAATTACGGAATTGGTATATATTAAATTCAACTGCTTGTTTTAGTATAAATTTATTAATATCGTAAAACAGATTAGTATGACCTTCTTCAGGACATCCTATATGAGCAATTTCATGTATAGCAACATATAATAGTTCATTAATAGAATGAAATTTATTATTCAACTTACTACGAATACAAAAATGTAATTCTTCACCTTTATTGACACTAAAACTAGTATGATTAGAATGCATAGAAGTTTCTTTAATTTGAACATAAGGAAGTCTATCTTTAATACGTTTAATATAATGCATATACCTTGATATCATAATGTCATTATTATGTTTAAACTTATTATAGATATAATCAATAAGCTCAGTTAATTTTTTCCGAAGTAACACCAAAGTATTAACGGCAATAATGTTATCAGAATCTTTACGAATAATATAGTTTTTTCCATCACTACCTTTTATGAATACCATTCCGCGATTAGCATGTAAATAAGACAATATTAGAAATAGAACAATACAAAATATAACTGATATCCACATTATACTATACGATATAAAAATAATTATAATAAATTTATTTTCTGCAATGAAAGTATATAACAATGGGTAATACCTCTAGCAGAACTGAGACTATTGAAAAATCTGATAGAGAAGCTCAAATTGCAAACATTCTCCAAACAACTGGTGGATATTCCGAGATGGCTTCAGAAATCGAAGTTAAAATTGTAGATAATATAATGGGTGGAAAACGTGGTTGCGGTGGTGAGGATGATGTATTCATGATCGGCGGTGACTACTCCGATATTAATGTCCGTCTAGTTGATCTAAAAGGTGGTGCATTCAATGATAACTCTGAAATTGATGTTAAAATTATTAATGCTTCATACCAAAATGGTGGATCTGGTGCCTTTGAAGAAGCTGACCATAATGCGATTTACAATGAGATCAAGAATCGTATTGCTTCATACCAAAATGGTGGTTCAGGTGATAATGAATTCTTCCAAATGCTAGAAAAGAAGTTGAATGGTGTAGATTCAGAGAGCCCTTTCATATCAGCTAACAAGTTTGCTGATGCTTTACAAAAAGGTGGTTATCATGAGGAAACTGAAACTGCTACAGTTACAGCCAAAAAACTATTAAACACTATTGTTCAAATGGGTGGTGAAGATTCATCTGACGAGTCAAAATCAGACTCTGACTTTTCATCTTCAGAAAACTCTTCTGACCTATCAGAATCTGACTCTGACTCCGTTAAAGATGTCAATTCAGATACATTCGCTATTTTACCTATTAAAACATCTCGTGCTAAAGGAAAACGTATGGCTGAATCAGACTCTGATGATGCCCCAATTTCATCTGATGATGAAGAACCATTCCTCTCATCAAGCTTAGAAACTGATGACATTAACCTTATTTCATACTCTCCCCGTAATTAAATAATTAAATAATTATTATTTTATATTTTATAAAATAATAATTCTAGCAAGTGACCTTCTTCCTAGATTTTTTAACTTTAGTCTTACTAGAGCTTGCCTCTGCAACCATATTTAACATTACATCAGGTGATAACCAATTACTAGTTTCATCATCATCACTATCTAATACAGTCCATTTTAACTCTTTACTACGTTCTTCATTAACTTTATTAATTTGGATAGTTTTTAATCGATCACATTCAATTGCATCTCTTACTTTACGTTTCTCTTTATGCTTATTAATAGTCTTCATAAAGATTTTCTCTTTCGAATTTTCAATGATTAAATCCAAAATTTGTACTGCTGGATTCAATATTTGATTTGTTAAATAGAATAGATAATCTATATGTAAATTATTAGCTTTGATATAATCTGGATGTTCAATTATATCTCCCTGTAACATTTTAACACCACGTGGCTTATACTTTTCAATGGTTACAAATGGTATCCGTTCATTGATTTGTGGCTTGTTTCCAGAATCACGTTCTGACATTCTTTTTGCTAATTTTACATGAGACATTGATACCTTATCAAGTTTCATAGACTCCTTACGATGATAATCCCTTATCTTCTGTTTTTCCTTTTCACTCATATCTGAAGTACACATACCCTCAACCTCATTGACATCCTTTAATGCATCTGTTACATTTACTGTCGTTGGTATCTTATCACCATCTCCATTTACTAAAGTTACTTTATAAGATCCCTTTAATGTTTTAGTTGTAATAAAATCTTTGATAGGATATTTACCTTTCAACATATCTTTAATAAATTGTTTAGCAAAGACTTTTGTTTTATTGTTATCCATATCTGTCATCATAATATCAATAATACCACCTATTACTTTTTTAACAATATTGGCATTATCTCTACGTTTCAAGACAATACCCATACTAGATTGTTTATACTTATCTGGATTATCCTCATATTTATTACCAACATACTTTTTCTTAGCCATAATTGCAAATGGCCAAAATGTCTTTTCATATTCCATATTTTCTGGAGGTGGTAAACGTATCTTTAGTAATTTAGATGCTATAATAGCTAATTTAATAGACCATTCTAAAGATTGTTTATCACATCGTACTTCTTTTGTTTCTTTATTAGTTATATTCATTTTAATAAATATAGAGTCTGTGTTTTTCACAATGATATTTCCAATACCAGCTTGAAAATTACCTTCTTCAGTCTCCAAATCATATACATATAAATCATGACTATATGCTACTTGTTTTACTTGTTTAATTCTTGAATCTTGATTCCATTCATTATTATGCCAATTCTTTTGTAATTTAATATATTCATTATCATCAATATGACTTTTAAATAATGGTATACATAGACTATCATTCATTATTAATAATTGAGTACCAATAATATTACTACTTGGTTTAATAATATTCATATCATTATCTAGAAGACTATGATCTTCAGTAACATCAACGAAGGACTCATTAATTAATCCTACACGATACATTCTTTTCAAACATTTATGTCGAATAACTCTTTTAATTGGACTCCAACCATTACTGGTATAAGCTTCCCAATTAGTAATTATGCTTTGTTCTTTATCCTTAATATCATGCTTAAACATTTTAAATCCATCATATGATTTCCATTCTTCTTCATAAAAATTATTTATCTGTTTAATTTGAATTTCACCACTTGTACTATTCCTAACTAATATTGGCATATATCCAGCTATACTATCTCCATATATTACATGTGGGGATACATCATATTCTTTTTGTACTTCAGAACATGTATCGATCATCATATCAATGAACTTTGAGTTATTCCGATCTTCAAGTTCATTATCCAAGAGCTGATCAAATTTTTCAGAGTCATTTTTATAATTAAGAACTTCTTGAAGAATCTCAACAAAACGCCCCTCGACAAAATCACGAGCTGATTCTAACATAAGTCGACCAACTGCTGTTGTACTTGCCGCTAGTTCTTTCATACAAATTGGACTAGTTGCTGCTCCTAATTGACCATACAATGAGTTAGCTGTTACCTTTAGAGCCAATTGTTTACCATCTAGAATAGATTTTTTAAATGGATCAGGTTCGTTATCCATTTGTTTTTTAGTTTCTTTGCGACCTTTAATAAGTTTATCCAAGATAGCTGGGATAATACCATAGTCCCCATTAATATTTTTAGCAAATCGACATTTAGTTTTGGTGCCATCATGATTATTATATTCAACTTCCATATAAGTAAAGTCATCAAGGTTATCATAACTAGAATCTTTTACGATAGTTTCATGGGACATGTTATAGGCAATTTCTGAACTTGGATATAGAGAATTAAAATCCAAGACAGATACTGGTACCTTATGAAAACCAATTACTGGTTCAAAAACAGTAGCTCCTTCAAATCCAATATCTTCAATACCTTCAGAGTCACTATTATTAGCTTTTTTAATAACAGGAATAAGATAATTCTTTCGTCGGCATTCTTTAGCAACCAAACTCAGACTTTTAATACCCTGACCACGTAAAAAGATATATGATATTGGTACACTACATACATTAGCCATACTCATATTATTAATAATGACATCTAGTTTTGTCAATAACTTTCCAACTAGTACGCAATCCTGAATACAATAGACTGCTATTTGTTGTCTATCTTTAGAATTACCTTTTTGAAGACGAAAAATATCATTGGGATGAATATCGTCTTTGACCAAACCCCAATATAGTTTTACTTTCAAGTTAATTTCCATACTTGTATCTGGTTCAACATGAATTTCTGTATCATTAATATGTATAACTCGCATTTTTGACTCTAAATACTCTCCATTTTCTTCAATCTTGATATAATTTCCTACTTTAACAGTATGAGAATTATTAGTTTGAATGATATATTTATTATCATCTTCTTTCATGGTTATAACAGGTTCTTTAATGAATGTTTCTGCTACAGAATCTAGTTTATAACTAGCCAATCTATGATCACGTTGTACGACTTTCATCAAGTCAATTTGAACACGACCAGGTATTTTAAAGAATCGTAGAATATTATCTCCCAAAGCTGATGAACTTAGTTTAATTTCCTTCCATTCACATTCCCATGAAGCGAGACGTGATAACCTACTAAACTCTTTAATACAACCAATACTTTCTAACTTTGCCCGATCATACATATATTTCGCATCAAAGTAAAATATATTATAACCAGTCATAATATCAGGATCTTCATCTTGAATAAGTTGTTGCCATTTAATTAAGACATCACGTTCTGTTTTACATGATATAACTTTAGCACCATCAATATTATCACATGTTCCTAATGTTACGATAGTTCTTAGATAAGGTTCACTATTACCATATCTTGTAAAAGTGGTACCAATTTGAATAATTTTATCAGATAATCTTTGTGGCAGAGGAAAAGAACCATCACCACTAGTACATTCAATATCATAAGAAGCAATTTTAAATGGTGCAATACCTATTTTATCTTCTTTGAATACTTTATTCCATTCACAACATATATTAATTTGTGTTGTAGTTGGCTCATCATTTTCTTCATAATCATTATTTTCAATACGAATCCAACCACAAGAATCCAAATCACGAATGTGAATAAAACGCAAGTATGGATCAATATTACTCTCATATATTCGAAACTTTGATTGTATAATATTTTCATCATCCTTATCTGTAAACTCTAATGGTTGGTTAAATATACGTGCTACACGTTTCATAGCAGTCATATTATTGAATACAAAACGTATAAATTTAAATTTCTTACCAGCTGTAAATCCATCAAATTTACATTTATTAACGATATCATAACCGATCAAATGTTTAGTATGATATGAAGCATCTTTGTTAAAGATTCTACCATTATATTCACGTTTTCCAGTATCACTATCTTCGCACTTATTAACAATATATTCGTAAAATCTTTCAACTATCTTTTGAGTCCACTTCAGCGGAATTTCCAAAAAGAAAAATGGTGTAAAGTTACATATTTTTAAAGCTACACTTTTATCATCTTCTGTACGACCAAAAACACGAATTGTATATTTCTTACCTTTTTTATAGTTAGGTGTTTCGTCTGGAAACTCGTCTCCTTCATACCAATCTAGTACATTGAAAATTAACGGTGCCATTTAGACATACTCTTATACTCTACTAGAAATACATAATCTTTATCTATATAAAATATCAATATTTTTTTCAACATTATATATAACAATGAAGTTCCTAGCATTTACAAAAGAAGATCAAGGTATTATTATAGATGCCAACAATTGGGATGATGCTAAATATCAGCTCAAACAAAAATTAACGAAAAGTTCTTTTCTCAATGAAGTCAAATTACTAAATTTAGCAGATGGAACTGAAAAAAGTTTTATACCAAACATTCAACAAAAGGGTGGAGCTGATACCAAAGATCTATATAATATCGCTAACACCATGAATGAATCAACAAAACAATTAGTACAATATCTTAAAAATAATGAACAACAAATTGAACAACCTAATGAACAACCTAATGAAGAAAATCAACAAATGTCTACTAAACAATATGTAATTGAACCAGAACACCCCCAGTGTAGTATCATGTAATATTATATAAAATTTGAAAAATATATTATATTCAAATTATCTGATTAGCTAATAATAGTAACCAAAAATGTCAAGCAGTGAGTCTGTATCTAAACATAAATACAAAGCCAAAAAAGTAGAATCATCAGATTTTGATACGGAATCTGAATCTGAATCTGAATCTGATATTGAAGTAGATGTACTTGGAATAAATGGATTAGTGAGAAAAAATAACACATGTTATTTAAATTCACTTTTACAAATTATGACTCATATTCCGTGTATAGTATCATATTTTAAGAAACAGTTTAAGAAAAATTTAATAGTAGATGAAGAATCATCATTATCAGAACTATTACATAAATTAATAGATGTTCAGTTTAATAATACTAATAGTAAGATTACACCATCAACCATTATTAAATGGCTAAAAAATAATACATATTTTAATGTTCATGAACAACAAGATTGTCATGAAGTGCTTATGATTATATTAGATAAATTACACCAAGAACTTAAATACAAACTAGTATTTAAGACGGATATTACTGATATCCGTCTAAAAAATGGTTTTAAATATTTAAATGAAGAGTACTCATATATTTATGAACAGTTTTATGGAATGTATAATATAGATGATAAAACATGTGAACCAAACTCTAATTTAATATTAGATATCCCTGAAACAAATAACTCGAATGAATCTATTACATTAGAAGATTGTATATCTGCATCAAAAATATCTATTAATGTGTATCCTAATATTCTGATTATCATGTTGAAACGTTATCAAGAAGTTAATGGAAAAATTATAAAGAGATTGACTAAAGTTTTATATTCAGAATCATTAATTTTTGAGTCTAAAACATATCAATTAGAGGGTGTTATCATACATAATGGTAGTAGAATAACAGATGGTCATTATACAGCAATATCAAAACATTATGATTCATATTATAAGTTTAATGATAAACTGTGTTATAAGGTTAAGTCATCATTTGATAAAAATGCATATATGTTATTTTATTCACTAGTTAACTAATATTTATTTATAAATCAGAACTAATATCATTTTTCTTAAATCATAAATTTTCATTTTTCTAAAACCGGTTAAGCTTTCAAGATTAAAATTAATAGGTAGTTTAAGGACTAATATTTTACAACAATTTTGATTAATAATAAGTTGACAAAATTCATATAGATGATATTTGCCGATATATAGTTCTACCTTTTCATGTTCTTTGTATGTTTTACCACCCCATGGTGGATCTAAAAAAATAATGTCTTGTTTTAATTTTGTAAAAATATCTAAATAATTACATTGTAAAGCAGATACATTATTACACTTGAAAAGTCTAGTATTATTAATCATACATTTGAAACGAGTATGATCTAATTCAATAGCAGTAACATGACCAAATTGATGAGAAAAGGATATAACATTACCACCAACTCCTGCCATAGCATCAGTAATAACAACTTTTTTAGGATTAATACGTTTTTGTATACTATCTGAAATAATACGGGATATAATATCTGCTTTTTTAGGGGTTGAAACAGAATACATCCCTACATCATCAATCAATAATTTACTCCGTAATTCATCTTCAATTAACGGAAAAAATTTATATGCATAATTGGATTGATTCATTTTAATATTTAATATTGAAGTTTTTTTAAATAGGATTATATTTGTTATTATTATATATCAACAATGACAGTTAATCAAAACTTGATTGATGTCCTTACTGAACTAGTCAGATTGATTAAATTGGAACAAAATCATAGTACTGATCAAAAAGTTGTATCTAATGCTAGTTATCGTATTAAGGCAATCTCTTATCTTATATCTATTATAAAAAAACATGGTAAGGAAATTACTAGTGCTGATGATATTGAAAAATATCCAAAAATAGGTAAAGGTAGTCTTGTCAAAGTAAGTGAAATACTTGAAACTGGAAAATTACAAGAAGTAAAAGAACTTACAAAACAATATCAAAAATATACTAAAATGCAAGGTATAATTGATGAGTTATCAACAATAGTTGGAATTGGGAGATCTAGAGCAATAGAACTAGTTGAAAAATATAATGTAAAATCTATAAAGGATTTACAGAAGAGATTCAAGAATGGAGAAATACCCTTAAATGATAAGATACAAATTGGTCTTAAATATGTTGGTAAATTTGAAGGTAGTATTCCTCGTTCTGAATTTGATACTATTGCTGATCGTATAGTAGAAAGTATTGAAACAGATAATCTTACAGTTACTTTTTGTGGTTCATATCGACGTGGTAAATCTACACCTAATGATATTGATGTCCTTATATGTCATCTTGACTATTTAACAATGGATGATGTTAAAAAATCAACAGTATTAAAAAATGTAGTCACGGTATTGAAAGAAAAGAAACTGATAATTGATGATATTGCAGGTGAAGAAAGTAGTACTAAATATATGGGATTTTGCAAAATTAATAATAAACCAGTCAGAAGATTAGATATAAGAGTAATGCCTGTTGAATCATATTATACTGCTATTTTATACTTTACTGGTTCTTATGAATTAAATAGAGAAATGAGACTTAAGGCTAAGGAATTAGGTTATAAATTAAACGAGTATGGATTATATAAGGATGATACTAGGATAGATGTATGTTCAGAAGAGGATGTTTTCGAGTTATTAAAGATGGATTATTTACCACCAGAGGAACGCTAATAATATTTTTTTTTATCTAAACAAGATATAATATGGGTTTTGTACTACAGCTTGCTCCGCGTACCAAAGTATGTATTGCAATTACCTTTTTCTTTGTTCTTATACTATCATCATACTTGGTAAAGACATCAGATTGGGGACTTGAAAATGATATGTTTCGTTTCGAAGATCGTTGTATATTTACTTTTAATACTCTTGCAGGTATTTATGGATTTGTTCATCCTAACTTGTTTCCTAAAACTGTACCAGCAAAGTATATTTTACTTTTCCAACGTATCGCTGGATATATGTTTAGAATAATTATGTTAGCCTAGGGTAATGAGCGACCCACTCAAAAAACTTGAAGTAGCAATATCATATCGTAAATTTAATAATATTAAGAATATTATTCAAAAAAATAAAGACCTGGTTTATTATTTAACTGATGACCATTTATTTGATTACTTTTATTTAAAAGAATTTGACAAGTTAACCAAGTTACTTAATTTATTACCCAATAATGCAGTTCAAAATCTTTTATACAGTAATCATATTATTCATTTATTTACAGTAACTAAACCTAATGATGTTCAATTATTATATAAATTTATACAACAATTTGATTTTAACATGTGTCGTAATCTAAATTATGGAGACTATAAATACTTCTCTTTACTTGATGTATTTGTACAAAATAACTGTTTAGGTGATACTTGTTCTCAAATACATAAAAAAGTATTTGATATCTTATATAAAAAAACAAAGAATTGTTATCAAGGTGATTACTTTTTAAATATTCTTATTCATAATCTTATATTAGTTAAGAAGAAGGAAATTAATATTGAATTTCTACGTACAATCATTAACAAAGATATGTTAAAATATAAAGAAATAAATGTAGAACATCCTTTATATTTAGTTGTTAAACTTAATCATTTACCCTTATTGAAATTATTATTAGATCAAGGAGTTGATATCAATTTAAGTACATTAACATCAAATTGTATATTAAATTATTCATTATACTTTGGAGTATCAGAGGATATAGTTAAATATATTTTAGATAAAAATGTAGCAACTAATAAATTAGATGCAATGTATGATTTACCCTTTCAAAGTATGTTTATAGATTTCCAACATAATAAATATTCTATTGAGTTTAGAAAGAAGTTATTATTAAAAACAGATATTAATCATCAGGATATTTTAGGTAATACATCATTACATTACATATGTATGGATGATGATTGGCATAAGTATTCAGATATTCTTCGTTCTATGAAATTAAATATACATTTGAAAAATAAAGAAGGTATAAGTGTATATGATTTAATGAAAGAGGATAAAGATTTTATTGCTCTTGTAAATAATAATATTATTAATAAAATACAAGAAGAAGATAATATAAAATTACCGGAAGCAAAATATGCTCCTTATAACTTATCAAATGCACTATTATTTGATATAATGTTATATCCTTATTTCTTATTAAAAAAGTATAACAATGTATCAATACCATATGATGATAATGTTATAACACCTACTTTTGATACTACTAAATATTCTATACCAGAAAATGTATTATTTGCATGTAGTAAATTAGCTTTAAATATATATAGAGATGTTGATCAGACAGTTCATGTTAATCCAAAGTTAGGACAATGTATTATAGATAATAAACGAGACTATTTATTTATATTTATTTTTATAAATACAATGACAAGTGGTCATGCTAATTGTTTAATAATAGATAAACCACTAAAACAAATTGTACATTTTGAACCTAATGGTGCAAATTATGCGATTGATGGAACTAATATGAAACCAATGTATGAAAGTATTAAGAAATATTTTAGGAAGTTATTACCTGATTATAAATACATATATCCCTATGATTACTTACCTCAATTTGGTTTCCAAAGATTAGCTATGGAAGGAACACCATCTACTAAAAGAATAAATGATTTAGGGGGTTATTGTCTAGCTTGGTGTTTCTGGTTTACTGAATTATATTTAAATAATAATCATAAGAACTTGAAAAATCTAGTAGATAAAACAATTAAAAAGATGGTTGGACGAGAGTATCATTTTAAGGAATTTATTCGTAACTATGCGAATCAAATGTTCAATGAGAAAATTGGTTTATTTAAGGATTTACAAATTAATGAACGTTTCTTGTATACTGCATGGTTTCCAAATAGTATGTTAGAATATATATGTAAAGAGGTTAATGATAGAACAAAAAAGTTGATATCATAAAATTATATTTTATTTCATGAAAATTATATTTTATTTCATGAAAATTATATTTTATTTCATGAAAATTATATTTTATTTCATAAAAATATAATTTTATTTCATATCATCACTTTCATAAACAATATTAATAGCCCGAATATATTTATCACGATCAGTAATTAGGAGTAATCTATTAATATCTGAAATAGCAACGTTATCACTATTAAAATAATAACACATACCACGTAAGATATCTATACACCGTTCATTATATTCTTTTAGTCGTTGAAGATAACGTAGAGGATGTATTACAAATTTTTCAGGTTCATAAATTTTTTCAATACGGATTGTTTCTTGTTGGATCATATCAATGTTATTTGATACAACAGCATTAACAAGAGATGTAAAATTATGAAGATGATTATAATATTTTCCACTATCTTGTAACTCTAGAAGAACTTTACGAAAAGTTAACATAGTTACAATACTCTCAAGAGTGTTTACTTCCAAAGTTATCATTTTAGTAGTATTATACTAAAATAACAACATATGTTTATACCATTTTTAAAA
>Ga0209354_10000270_pt1 | contig 25124 bp, 38 predicted proteins | sample LauGreSpBDMM15DD_2_FD_187562 | JGI IMG/M metagenome (GOLD analysis project Ga0209354, IMG submission 187562) | Freshwater lake microbial communities from Lake Michigan, USA - Sp13.BD.MM15.DD (SPAdes) (version 2) | ecosystem: Environmental > Aquatic > Freshwater > Lake | place: Lake Michigan...
TAATTCATCCATGCAAAGTCATCAACAATTCCAAGTGCGAATCCTAGATCTTTTGCTCTACGATGATTTGTAAGAGTAAGATCTAGATTTTCTAGTTTTTCATTATTTAGTTGACGTGCACGCAAAACAAATTCTGCAGGAGTAACATTCCAAAGTTCAATTTTACGTTTAATAAGTTCATCACGAATAGCTTCAACTCCTAGATAAGGTCTATTAGTTTTAGCAGATTTAATCATTGGCTTTTTAGGATCACGATTAAATTCTTCTACAAGTGGTTGAATGTAATTATTTGCGACCATTTTAGGGTCAGATTTATATTGAATTGGAATATTTGAATTAGCTCTTTTAAATTCGGCAATAGCTTCAGCTTCATCTTTACAAGGTTTTACCATAACCATAACTTGGAAATCTTCCATTTCAGGGTTATTAGCAAATGCTTGTGCAATTACAGCTTTACGATGTTGCCCATCATAAATTTCTCTTCGTTTAGAAATATCTTCATTATTAAATTCAAATACTCTATAAAGATCTTTATCAAGTTGTTTAGGATTTTTTACTGCTTGTGCAATTCGTTGAACTTGTTGTTCATTCAAAATTCGTTGCCCATTCCATGTAGGAGTAGCAGCAAGTCTTGATGCCATCATAAATTGTAGGTAGCAACCATCTTCAGCAGTAAAAGCCATTCTAATTTTTATTACTAGAGTAAAAACTTAAACAATCCGTTTTTAACCATATGGATAATAACGATTATTACGTTTTAGTGGGCATATAGGAATTTTTCCCATATTATAATTATTTCTAGTAGATCCTAGTTTTTCCCAAACATATTCTTTTTTTAATTCAAGAAATTCAGGAATAGTTTTTGCAAAGATTCTTGCAAGTATAGTTAAAGCTTGTTCATGAGTTAGACGTTTAATTTTTTGACCATCTTCATCTTTATCATGCCCTAGTTTAATAACTACTAGTCTTGCATATGGAGATGGCCATTTATAATGATTATATAATTGACGCAATTCTTTAGGATCCATTTTTTAGTTAATAATGTGTTTAAAAAGATTTCCGTTTTATATGCTGAAAATATAAATGGGTAATTTATGTTGTCAAGATATGGCAATTGGCTTAGTTATTTTTAATCCTGCAAAATCAATTAAAATAATAGAAAATTATTATGAAATGATTAAACAATTTGAAAAATTTAATTTACCATTTTTTACCTTAGAATTAGTTTATGATGGTAAACCACAAATTTGTGAAGCTTATCATATTTATGGAAAATCTATAATGTTTCACAAGGAAAATCTTTGTAGAATTTTAGAAACTAAAATACCACGAAAATTTAAAAAAATTGCATTTTTAGATGCTGATGTTTTATTTGATGATTCAGATTGGTATTTAAAAACTTCAATAGCTTTAGATTATTATAATATTGTTCAACCATTTGAAAAATGTTATTGGTTAGATTCAGAAAAAAGAATTATATTAGAACGTCAAACGGTTTTAAAAATGACTAGTAAAAAATGGGATTATAATTATCATCCTGGTTTTGGATGGGCTTTTCAAAGAGAATGGTATAATAAAATAGGATTTTTTGATTATGCAGTTACAGGTTCAGGTGATACATTATCAGCAATAAAATGGTTAGATAAAGAAGTCCCTAAAAATTATACATCATTACCACATCCATTAAAAAATGAATTTAGTAAATTTTGTTTAGAAAAACCTACAATTTCTTTTATACCAGGTATTGTTCGTCATTTGTTTCATGGAAATTTAAAAAATAGGAAATATGTTGAAAGACATGAAATATTAAATTTAAAAGAAGATATTTTAGATTTAATTTATAAAAATTCTGAAAATTTATTTCAATGGAAAAATCCTGAAATGTCTATCAAATTAAAAAATTATTTTATTTCAAGAAATGATGATGATGAAATTGTATTAACTTCTTAGACACTTCATTAATCTCGTATATGTTTATATTCAACATCATCTTCATCAAAGACTAGTATTTCATTACCATCAGTATCAAAATATTTTAATTCTTTATTTACCATTTGAATGTTTATTTTACCATTCCATCTTGTTTTTGTTACCCATTTTGTAGGAATACCATCACAGGTTCCTTCATATACAAAATGTTGAACATTATTAATCTTGATTTCGTAAATTTTAGTAAGTTCCATTTTTTTGATTAAAAAGTATTTAAAAAGATTTCCGTTTTACTTCTGAGAAATAATCTTTAGAAGATCTTTAATTTCATAAAGTAGACATTTCATTTCCATGAAATCACTTTTAGTAATAGTTTCATGTGAATGTGTTTCTTTTGCAGGTTCCTTCTTTTCTTGATAAGTTTTTTTCTTTTCAAGATAATCTTCAATTTCTTTTTGAGTTATAGAAGTTATAGTTTGAATTTGCTCAAATGGTATTTGTTTTTCAACCATTTCAACAGCAATAGATTTAAGTCTGGATTTAATAGAACCAATAGTTCTTCCATGATCATTAGCAATATCTTGTAGAGAAATCTGTTGTGCAAGTTTTGATAGAATTTGTGTTTCTTCTTCGGATGTCCATGCTTCTCCAATTCTAGTTAGTCCAGTCTTTTCACGCATTTTAGTCCATAAATGAATATTTGACATCTTTTTTCTAACTATACGTAAATAAAAAGATTTCCGTTTTATACTTTTTTTACTAAAGAAATATAAACATGGATGATATTCCTCTTTCACAAACACTAATACCTCCAAGTTCACCACCACCTTCATATCCAAATGTACAACCTGCTTCATATGCAACACCTACTATGAGCCTTTCTCCTACACCTCCACAAACACCTCAACAACCTATTCTTCGAGGAATTACACGTAGACCTAAAAAACAACCTAATCCAAATCCTCAACAAATATCTGAAAAATTAGCAGCACTTGATGATGAAATTGTTGATGCTTTTTCCACACTTGTTGAATTAGTAGATATAGGAATTAAATTAGTTAGCAATAAAACTGAACAAAGATTTTTTTATGGTAGAATGCAAGAATTACGTGATGATTTTGATACATTAGTTATTATACGTGGTGGTCGTAAAACTCGTAAAACTGTTAGAAAAAATAAATCTAAACTTAAATAAAAAGATTTTTAAATTGAAACTCCAAATCTTAGAAATAAGATTCTTCGATAAAGTTCATTAATACTATTATATTCTTCTTTAAAATTATCAAATGGAATTATTATTTGTCTGATGTCACCATCATGAATAATAATTTCTTTTTTATCATGAGAAATAATTATGAAGCCACAGTTTGAACAACGACTTCCATACATTATACATTTTTCATTGACAAATAAATTTTTTCCAATAAACATTTTTTTGATTAAAAAGTAAATTAAAAAGATTTCCGTTTTAACTCCAATCAATAATAATAAAGTCTTGATTGTGTCGGCTATCAATGAATGGTTTCATTCGTTCATCGATATCTGCAATATCATACAATTTTCCATCTTGGCTTTTAGAAAGGGTCTTGAATTCAACAATTGAATCTGGAAATAGACTTTGAAGTCTAGCCAAAATATCAGACATATTATTTCTGATATTTCTGTTGTGGCCTTTAATTCCACACGGTAGTCCAGTTTCTTCACGTGGATTTACAACGAGAACTTGTTGTTGAAATGATGTTTGAGTAGTAGTTCTTGCAGTTTGTTTAGCTGATGCATAAATTTGAGAAACATAGTGTTCTACATGTTTAATGTGAGTCTCTTCATCGGTCTGAGCCTTTAGTCCACGCAAATATGCACGAGATACAGGCTCCATCTTTTTTTCTTTTTGTTCTCAAAATTAAAAAGATTTCCGTTTTAGAGAGAATAACCTTTAACATGCGTTGAAGCATAACAGTTATTTGCATAATGTGAATCGCGTCCACATCTGTAACATCCAGATGTTTGAGAACATTTCTTTTCATGAACCATACATCCAAATCTTGTAGTGAATTGTCGATCACAATAATCACATTCCCAACATTCTTCAGTTTCTTCTGAACAATTTCTTGCAAAATGACCATATTTTTGGCATTTATAACATTTATCAGCATTACCCGTAATTTCTTTTTCAATTGATGAAACAAATTCTTCAGGTAGTTCGAGTTGTGTATATGAACCTCCACGGACATTTTGAATACCGTATTTTTTCATAAAATCTTTAGTTAAATTATTTTCATCATGTTGATTAGTAATAAGTTTTGTTTCAAGAATTTTTATAGGTTTATATTTTGTAGTCCATGAAGAACCTTTTCCATCTAAATGTTCTTGAAAACGTTTTGGGACATTAAATGATTTCCCAATATAATATTTATTTGAGGAAAGTTGTAATGCATAAATATATTCTGACATTTTTATTCATAAAAGAATTATAGTTAAGCGTTTTCCGTTTTACTTTCGTTTTAACATGAAAAATATATTTAATAAAATGCCATATGAAGAATGTCTTGAAAATGTGAAAAGCAAACTTGTTAAATTTACAGGAACACATATTAAAGAAAATCAAGAAAGTGCATGGTTTAGTATGTGGATAGATGTAGATTGTGGTCATGAGTTTGGTCATAAATATACTGAAACATTCAAGGAGTTTTTTGGAGATAACGTTACAAATGAAGATATTGATATAATTTTTACTACTGGAAACCAAATTGGATTTTTGCTTAGAGCACTCGTAAACTCAAAAGTTAGTCAATCAAAAATGATTAGAGTTGCTAAGATGTTTGTTGCAGCCCAAATTGAAGACTTTGGAAATTGGTGCGGAGATGTATGTATGAGAATGTCCGAAGATGAAGATGAAGACGTAGAAACTAACGATGAACCTAATCAACTTCTTTAACTGTAAAAAATTCTTCAGGAATAGTTTCCAATGGTCTTTTTAATTCTATTTGCATTTCTAATTCAGCTAAACGTTTTTTATGTAATTTAATTAATTGTTCAATTGCCCATAAATTTTCTAAGGCAATTTCTTTTGCTCTAGAAGATTCTGGTTTCATTTTATTTTTAATAGATAAAAAGTTCTTTTTAATGCATTTTCAAACATTTAATTACAACTTCAGTAAAATCATAATTTTCTTGAGCTAGCCAAGTGCCTTTTCTGTCTTCGTAATTACCGTCTTTCAGCTTAGGTTCTTCTAGCTTATCAAGAACTCCTTTGAGCTCTTCAATTGCAACGAGTAGATGATAATTTCTCAGTGTAAGTTCTTTGTCATAGCCATCTGGCTTTTCACTAGAATTCATAAGTCTAGAAAGTCTATCAACAGCTCCTTCATCTCTGAATTCAGCTGGATATTCGTAATGATCATAAATTTTTTCAATGAGAGTTTCAGTTTGTTTCTTAGTTAGTAGTCGTGTTTTAAATAGGACGTATTCGTTCAATGTAAACATATCAATCATTTTAACTAGATTTTTCTTAGTTTTTAGTTGTCTTTCTTTGAGTTCTTGAACTTCTTCTTTTAGATGATTAATTTCATTCTTGAAATAAACTGCATCTTCTTGAATCTGTTTGAAATTGTCAGCTACACGCTTAGTAAAACGTCTACAACAGAACATTCTTTATTTAAAAAAGGTTCACCGTTTTTAAATCATTCCATTTTCATAGAAAAACTTAAGAGTTTTCTTAAATTTTTCTGTAACTCTTTCTAGGTTTTAAATAACATATAGGTTCTACAATTTTTTTTAGAGGGTTTTTACATAAAGATCTTGTTTTATTTTTATGACATGTTATGCATAATACTTCAAGATTCCATCTAATAGTTCTTCCACCTGATTTCCATGGAATGATATGATTAGTTTCAGATTCTTTCCAATTAAGTTCAGATTTCAAACATGCTTTGTTAGCACATTTTCCTCCTTGTTCTCGAATAATTTGTCTTCGATACCATGGTGGAACGCTTCTAGTATTTAGAGTTACCATTTTTTATTAATTGCTTGTAATCTAAACATTCCGTTTTAATGTCCCATATTATCACCTTTTATACGACAATCTAAACCATTATCTCCTCTATAAGTTCCTGCAGGACATGGTGGAAGAACTTTAGAATCAGGAGCAAAATGTTCACGCGACATATACATTAAAACAACTAAGACTAGTAATCCCAACCCTAAAACATATTTTTGATTCATTTATTATTTAGCCATTTTTTTAAGTTGATGAACTAAGATATGAACAGCTACGAATACTACAGACTTTACTAGGGGTTGAGGAAGAGGACCAAGACGAGGAACCGTAAATAAGACATCATAAGCAATTAGGTAGAAAGTCACACCGGTTAAAACGTAATAGAGGAGAGTGGCAGAACTTTTAAGACCGAACATTTATTCTTAATACCCCATTTGTTTTTTTAATTGGCATCCAAGGAATCTATGAACGACGGCGAACAATATGGCATGGACTAAAAGTTTAGTTTCAGTGGATCCACCTTGAGGTAAACTTAATATGACACCTGGAACTAATGCATAAAATAATACAGCATTAAATAACATCCATACTAAATGTTGTTGCATTTTTACTTTTCAGGAGGAGATTTTAATAAGTCTTTACCTCGAGGATCGGGTCGGCAAATTTTTTGTTTAGCATTTACTGGATCATCAACTTTAATATGACCAGGAGGACACATTTCACCATGATTATTATCAAAATATTCATAACCATAAGTATTCTGATACATATACATTACTACCGAAACTAGTAAGGAAAAGTATAATGCTTCCATCCATAATTTCTTATCTACGCGTTCACGGCAGCAATAATGACGAAATCCAACATACATAACTACAGAAATTAACATTGGCATTATATGACGCATCATTTATTTTTAAGACTTCATAAAAGTTCTTCGTATCCAATTACGATCTCGCTTAAAAGTTTTAGATTTTGTAGGTGCAGAATGTTTATCGTATACTGCAACAGCATTTAATTGACGAAAAGCTTTTAATGCACCTTCTTTTTTTACAAGTTTTCTTAATGTTCTACGACGAGTTTTTAAAGGTTTTTTTACCGAATATCCTGTAGATGATAAAAGACCTTTTTTTAAAGGACCTATACCATTTTTACGACCAGCACCACATTTAGATTCCATTTATATTTGACCAACATTATTCTTAGAACAAGGACATGGTTTTGGTTTTCCGGGTGTTAAAAAATAAGCTCCAACTACTATTATTATTAAAATTAATAACCACCACATTTAGTTTTAAAGTATGAATCTTTATTATATAAATCTACGATGGGAATACCATTTTTATTTGCTTCATTATTAAAACATCATCCAACGATCATAAAAACAAGACCTTCAGCAGATTATTTTGCTATTGATATGAATTGCCTAATACATAATTTCTTAAATCCTGAACATCCTATTGAATCAGTTATGTCAGGTTTGAAACAAATCTTTTTAGAAGTTCCTGTTGATTATAAACATGTATATATTGCATTTGATGGTTTAGTTCCTTTAGCAAAAATGGTTCAACAACGTTATCGTAGATTTCGTGAAGATAATGACGTATTTGATAAACGACAAATTTCTCCTGATACACCATATATGAGAAAATTAGAATCTAAAATTAAAGAAGAATTTCCTGAAATTAGAATATCAACTACACAAGAACCAGGTGAAGGTGAACATAAAATCTTCTTAGATTTGAATTTGCTAGAACTCCAAAATAAAAATGTAATTATTTATGGTCTGGATGCAGATTTAATTTTACTTTCTTTACAACGTCCAGAAAATATTTTTCTGATGCGTGATGGATATTTAGATATTCAAGAATTAAAGAAGGTTTTACCTATAAATCCTCAGCAATTTCTTTATTTATCAGTCTTATGTTTTGGTAATGATTTTATGCCAAATTTAGGTATGTTTTCTTTGAGAGAACATGGTTATGAAAGATGTCTTTCATTATATGAAAAATGTGGTAAACCGGATTTACGTAATGAAGTAGGACGACTTCTTTTTCTTTATGCTTGTGAACAAGAAGAAATTTCTACATTACAAAAAATTATTTCAAAACGAGGAAAATTTCATGAAAAGTTTTTTTCTGAACCTTTTTCTAGAAAATATAATTTACATATTTTAGATGGAGTTTTGAATCCTGAACCTGTCGTTGAAGCATTTTGGAAAACATTTGATTTCACTATTGAATACTTTTTAACAAATAAAGTAAAAAATTGGGAATGGTATTATCCTTATCCTGATGCTCCTTTAATTCAAGATATTATTTCTTTTGAGGAATCTATTTGTGAAATAAAAGATTTAACATTTAGAATATGTCATCAATTACAATTTATTTTACCTTCAAAAACATTAAAATTAATTGGACGTAGAGTAATTTTTAAAGATGAAATATATAGTGAAACAAGAGAACCATGGTTAAAAAAATATGATTGGGAAATGAAACCTAGAATTTCTTTACCATGGACATTAACCGAAATAAAACGGATTTCTTAATTTACATAAATCTTATCAAAAAATGTTAACAACATTTGTTCAACTTACTCTCCCAGACGGGAGGTTTAAAACGTTAGAATATCCAATAAATGAAATGGACAGAAAAGTTTCTAGGGCATTTCGCCACTGGAGATTGAATGGTCGTCCAATTGTAGAACAAGATATAAGACATCGCCAATCTGTAGTAAATTCAAATACTGGAACTTGTATGAGTTTCACTATTTATTTTACAGATAATTGGAATATGGATTTGAGAATTCGTTCATTTGATGAAAAATTCCCACAGTTTGAATTGGTATTTAAGTCCCATTCACATGAGAAAATTGAGGAGCTGCTCACTTATTACGGATATATTTATATGTCCGATTAGAATTGTAATCTCCCATTTTTAAATCCACCTATTCGTTTTCTAGTTTGAAATACTGGTGTTTTTTCTTCAATAGATAATAGAACATTATCTTCAAACGTATAATCCCAATCTATACTTCTTTTATTTAAATATTCATTATTAATTCTAAATAATTCTTGTATTTTTTTCCGAATACCGTATCCATCAGCAGTAAGTTCTTTATTCCAATTATTTTGTAAATATGTTAAATATACATTTCGTATCGATTCTAATGATGAATAAGCATTTGCATTTTTCAGTGTTGTTATACAGTCTTTAACAGTTTTTAAGATAGGTTTATCTAATTTTTTATTTACACTATTATGTGCTCGAAATACAAATAACATAAATTCTCGTTTTGAATTTAAATATCCTGGATTCCATGCAACATATTTCTTTTTCATTGTTATAAAATGAGTTTTACACGTAAAACAAGAAATTGTATCTGCAAATAAACTAACAAATTGTTCCATTAATAATTTTTCAGATTCTACCGGATATTCCGGATATAACATACTTGCCGAATGTAAAGTCATCCAACCTAATGGTCCCCAATAAGAAGTCATTCTCAATTTATATTAGAATTGGAAACAAAACCAGAAGAAACGGCAGCACTTAATATTTGCCGTTGTATTTCTGGAGGCATATTCGTATTTTTTACAAGACCTGCATTTTTAGTAATTTCAGAAACTTTCTGATCAGATAAACCACCTATTTTCTTCTTTAATGTTTTATCATGTTTGCGGTGACCTTTAGATGTTAAAAGTCTAATTGTATGTTTTCTTGTGCTTGAAGGATCGCGAACACCTCTTAATTTAATTTTTGAAGTCTTTTTCAAGATACTTTTTAAAGGTTTTTTCTTAATCTCAACTTTTGCTTCTTCTCCCATTTTATGAATAGTTATCTTGTCCATTTCCTTTATTAAAAATGGATATATAAGATTTACTTGAACGCAAACTAAACAAAATACTATGGATTGGGATGCAATTAAATCCTTTTACGAAATTAATAGCGTCCAAAAACTAGTAGAACACCAACTAGAATCATTTGAAGATTTTATCAAATATAAAATTCCCCTAATTATTCAGTCTACAGCACCTATAGTTGTATGGCACGAACAAGATCCTGAAACTAAAAAATATAAATATGAATTCAGAATGACTTTTGAAAATGTAACATATATGAAACCAAGAATTCAAGAAGCTACAGGACGTATTAAACCAATGTTTCCTCAAGAAGCTAGACTAAGAAATTTTACATATGCTGCACAAATGTTTGTAGATGTTAGATTCATTGTTAGAACTTATTCAGGTGAACAACTTATGGATAAACATGAAGAAACTAAATTATTTGAAGGTATTTCTCTAGGAAAAATCCCAGTAATGTTAGGTTCTTCTCTATGTCTAATGAAAGATTATCCTATGTCTCTTGAAGAAATGGGTGAATGTCCAAATGATCCTCTTGGTTATTTCATTATTCATGGATCTGAACGAACTATTCTTTCACAAGAAAAAGTTGCAGATAATAGAATTATGGTATTTACATCTAAAAAAACAGCAGCAAGATATACTCATTCTGTAGAATTCAAATCTCTACATGAATCATTTACTATGCCTCCTAAAAAACTAGAAATCAGATTAACAACTAAATTTAATGGTTATGGTCTACCTCTAACTGTATGTTTTCCTAGATTTAGAGAAGATATTCCTTTAATTGTTATATTTCGAGCACTTGGACTAGAATCAGATAAAGAAATTTGTGAACTAGTTTGGGGAACTCAAACAGAATATTATGAATATTTAGTAGCTTCATTTAGTGAATGTGCTGATCTAAGAATTTATACTAGAGATGATGCCCTAGAATATTTATCTCATCATCTTCAATATGGAACAGCTCTTGAAGATAAAAAAGCTTATGCAAAATCTCTTCTAGAAACTGAACTTCTTCCACATGTTAAATTTGCAGGTGATCAAAGTTCACAAAGTATTTTGGAATCTAGAAAATGTGTTTTGATTTCTCTAATGATTCAAAGACTTATTATGACAATTGAAGAAAAAATTAAACCCGATGATCGTGATGCTTATCCCAATAAACGTGTAGTTACTACAGGTGCTTTGCTAACACATTTGTTTCGTCAACTCTTTCAAAAGGTATGTAAAGATTTTCGTGGCAAATTTGTTCATGAAGTTAATATTGATACATGGAAAAAGAATGGTAAACCTCTAGATGTCCTAAATATAAATAATCTATATAAAATTTTGAAAGTTTCAACTATTGAAGCTAAATTGAAACAAGCTTTGGCTACTGGAAATTTTACAGTTCAAGGTGTTGGACCTACTACAGGTTCAACTGCTACTAAAGTAGGAGTTTCACAAGTTCTTAATAGATTGTCTTATCTTGCTACTGTCTCACATCTAAGAAGAATTCAAACTCCAGTAGAAAAATCTGGAAAACTTCTTGCACCACGTAAACTACATGGAACTTCATATGGGTATGTATGTCCAGTAGAAACTCCAGAAGGACATTCAGTAGGTATTGTAAAATCTCTATCTATGTTGACCTCAGTTTCTCAGCATACCCCATCACTAGTTGTTTTAAAAGTATTAGATGAAGAAATTGAATGGATTACAACAACTAGAATTCCTGATGGAACACTGGTTTCAGTTAATGGAGTTACTATTGGAACTACTCAAGAACCTGAAAAACTATTTAGAAAATTGAAAGAAGCTAAACAAAAATTTATTTTACATCCACATTCTAGTATTGTATGGAATATATTAAAAAATAATATTTCAGTTGAAACTGATGGTGGAAGATTAACTAGACCTCTATTTAGAGTTCAAGATGGAAAAATTCTTCCTCCGCCTGAGAAATCTGATTGGGATTCATGGGTTCATCATAATATTGAATATATTGATCCTGCAGAATCAGATACTGTTCTAGTAGCAATGTTTGATAAAGAATTGAAAAAAGAACATACGCATTGTGAAATTCATCCTGCTTTGATGCTTGGACATATGGCTTCAACAATTCCAATGTCAGATCATAATCAATCACCAAGAAATACTTATCAATCTGCTATGGGTAAACAAGCTATTGGATTATATGCAAAGAATTATGCTTCACGACTAGATAAAAATGGTTATGTTCTTTGTTCACCTATGCGTCCTATTGTAGAAACTAGAATGATGAATGCAATGAAAATTCAAGAAATGCCTTTTGGATTTAATGCTATTGTTGCTATTGGAATCTACGGTGGATATAATCAAGAAGATTCAGTTATTTTGAATAAAGGTGCTTTGGATCGTGGTCTATTTAGATCTCTATATTATACAATTTATAAAGATGAAGAACATAGAAATGTAGCATCAGGAAAAGAAGAGAAATTTTCTAAACCACGTAAAGAAAATACACGTGGGTTTAAGAATTCATCTTATCATGCAATTCAAGAAAATGGTATGCCAGCTCTAAATTCAATCATAAAAGAAAATGATATTATTATTGGAAAAGTTACTAATTTGAAAGGTGATTTGCACGGATATCAATTTCGTGATTCTTCAACTACACATAAAAATTCCGAAGATTGTCGTGTAGACGGTGTTTGGCAAGATAAGAATTCAGATGGTTATCCATTTATTAAAACACGTGTAGTATCTGAACGTATTCCTGAAATTGGTGATAAGTTCTCATCAAGACATGGGCAAAAAGGCACATGTGGTATTATTCTTCCTGAAGAAGATATGCCTGTAACTGCAAGTGGTTTGAGACCTGATCTAATTATGAATCCTCATGCAGTTCCTTCACGTATGACTATTGCACAATTAATGGAAACTATGTTTGGAAAAGTTTGCACAGATACTGGGAATTTAGGTGATGGAACTCCATATACTCATTTGAAAATTGAAGATTTGAGAGAACATATGCTCAAACTTGGTATGCATCCATATGGAAATGAAATTCTGTATAATGGTCAGACCGGTGAAATGATGGAAGCTGAAATCTTTATGGGACCTACATTCTATCAAAGATTGAAACATATGGTTCGTGATAAAACTCATTCAAGATCTCGTGGTCCTATTGTTTCTCTAACTCGTCAACCTTGTGAAGGTAGAGCTAGAGATGGTGGACTTCGTGTAGGAGAAATGGAACGCGATTGTATGTTGTCGCACGGCACAGCAATGTTTACAAAAGAAAGATTGATGGATGTGAGTGACCCATTTAGTACAGGATTTTGTAAAAATTGTGGTGTTTTGGCTGTAGTTAATAGAGAAGCTTCACTATATGAATGTGGAACTTGTGGAGTTCAAACTGAATTTGAAATGAAAACTATTCCTTATGCTATGAAATTGTGGACACAAGAATTAGAAGCTATGCATATTGTGCCTCGTCTAGTATTTGGTTAATGTAATATTAATGTAATATAAAATGTTATTATTTGATATTGGTGCTAATATTGGAATGTGGGCATTACATAATTATACACCTGAAACAAAAATTATTTCTGTAGAAGCATCTCCAACAACATTTCAAGCATTAACGAAAAACATTAGTTCAAAAAATATTGTTACCTTACATTATGCTGTAACATCATCTACAAACAATACAGAAACTTTCTGTGAATGTTCTACAAGTGTTATTTCAACTCTAGATGAATCTTGGTTAAATGATCCTACATCAAGATTTTTTAATCAATATTCTTATAAAAAAATTCAAGTTCCAACTATAACTATTGACAAATTAATTTTGGATTACGGTGTTCCAGATATTTTAAAAGTAGATGTTGAAGGTGCAGAAAATATTGTTTTAAAATCATTAACTCAGCCTGCAAAAACTATATGTTTTGAATGGGCATCTGAATGGAATGAAAAAACATTTGATGCTATAAATCATCTTGAAAAACTAGGATATCAAAAATTTCATATTCAAAATCAAGATAATTATACTTATCGTCCACATACATATGAATATAACAAAGAAGAACTTATAGCAAAACTTAGACTTACAAAACTAAAACAAGATTGGGGGATGATTTGGTGTATTCTTTAAAATTTAATAATTATTATTGGGATTTATATGGAAACATTATTATATCTATAAATGCTAATTGATATTGAAAAAGTTAAATCTTTAATGAAAAAAAAAAATTACTGGAATTCTTCATGTTGGTGCACATGAATGTGAAGAAAAACATGCATATAATACAGTTTTAAATATTGAAGATTCCAATATTATATGGGTAGACGCAAATGACCAACTAATACAAAAAAATAAATTGAAAGGTATTCCAAATTGTTATACTGCTGTATTAGATGAAACTGAAAGAACCACTACATTTAATGTAACAAATAATGGTCAATCTTCAAGTATATTGGAATTTGGAACACATGCAACAAATTACGGATGGTGTAAAGTTATTGAAAAAAGAGAAATTCAAACACAGACTCTATCGAACTTTTTTTTACGCAATAATTTAAATCCTAAACAATATAATTTTTGGAATTTTGATATTCAAGGTGTAGAACTACAAGTTTTAAAAGGATCTCAAGAATTACTTCAATATGCAGATGCTATTTATACAGAAGTTAATACGGAAGAAGTCTATAAACAATGTGGACAATTGCATGAAATTGATACTCTTTTAGAAAAACACGGCCTAAACAGAATTGAATTAGAAATGACATCAGAAGGATGGGGTGATGCTCTTTATGTGAGAATACCTAAACCTAAACATCCACCAGCAAATTCTTTTGAAGTTGATGGTAGATTATGTAATCATTTATTTCGTAATGTTGTAGTAAGTGAATTGTGTAAAAAAAATAACTTATTTTATGAATATTCTTATTCAAACCAACTTATTGAATTAGGTATACCCTTATTTGTTGGAACGCAAAAATATGATGAAACTCTACTATTGAATGATGAAAATATTTTGGAATTGATGAATTCTAAGGTAGAACAGAATATTTTATTTGAGCATAAAGATATTTATTTTCAAACGAGAGAAATATCACAATTTGTATACAATTATTTGCATTCAATTAAACATTTAATTATTCAGCAGAATGAATTTAAACTGAGATATCAAACAAATAACGATTGTTTTATACATGTAAGATTAGGTGATATTCCCCATTATAATCCTGGAATACAATATTATCTAAAAGCATTAGAAAATATTAAATATGATACATTGTATGTGACATCAGATTCACCAGATCATCAAATAATAAAACAATTAATGGAAATTCCAAATTCAAACTTTTATTTTTCAAATGAAGTTAAAACGTTACATTTTGGATCAACTTGTAAACACATTATTTTATCACATGGTTCATTTTCTGCTAGTTTAGGATATTTAGGATTCTATTCAAATATATATTATCCATCATTTGAAGCTATGAAAAAATGGCATGGTGATATTTTTTCATTTTCAGATTGGAACTGTATTAGTTTTCTCTAATACGAATACACAAATTCCATTATGCCATAATAATTGTATTGGAGAACCAAGAAGAGGATGATTATTATTAGAAGTAGTTTTATTTTCTAACCAAAAAAGTGTTTTTAAACCTAAATCTTTAATTGCATTCAGAGTTCCATCTCTAACGCATTTCCAATTCCAATCATCTACAATAAAAATAAATTTTTCATCCAAACAATCAATATAATGAGTTAAAGCTTTATAATGACAAATTTCTTTATGATCACCATCATATAAATAAATATTAAATTTTGGAAGTTTAGAAACGTCTACGGTAAAACAATCTTGTTCAATAAATGAAGCATTGTTTTGTCCTTTAAATTTTTCAAAATTTTGTAGAAATTCTTGTTTTGGTCCATTAAATTCTGCCCAATTATCAATACATATAACTTTAGCATTATTTCCATACATTGCTGAACATACAGATGAACCTTTCCATGTTCCAATTTCCAAATATCTTGCATCTGGAATATTTAAAATATTATTATAAAAATGTCTTGTTCTACTTCCTGACATTCCTTGCATAGATAAGATTTCAGAAGAACATTTTGATTTATCTTTTTGCGCAAGATCGAAAGATCGTTGAATATGTTCAGCATAATCCATTTATGTATGTTCTGCACTTTCACCTCCTGAAATTAAACGTGGATTAATATACATTCGCAATCCTTGATTAAATGAAACATGTTCACATGTATCTCCAATATATCTACGTCCTTTTATAGAAGCTGTTTTATATATTGCAAGACCACCAAATGCAGATTCAACTAAAATCCATGGCATAGTTTCAGGATACACTTTTTGATGATCGTAAACATATTTTTGCCTTTGATCAGTATACCTAAATCCATCATGATTTAAAATTAAATTTGTTTTATGTTTAGCAGCCATTTCCCAACAATCATATGTAATACCAAGAACTTTTGAACGTAAAGCCCAAATATCATAATATTTTCCACGACGATTAGATCCTAAAGCATTCCAATCATTTCTAGAAAAACAACTAGCTAATTGTTCTTTAAAATTATCTTCAATTCCTAAAGCATCATCTAAATCTAACATTATCATTTCAGAAAATTCAGAAAAATAAGGTTCAGCTAATTCCATATATTTATTACGACAAATACCAATTCTTTTTGGTCTTAAAGGTTCTGTTAAATTGCCTAAAGATACAACAGTTCTACGAGAATCTTTTGCAGCCCATTTTTGAAGAAGATCTAAGGTATTATCTTGAGAATTAGATTCAATAATGAAACATTTATATGTGGGTAAAGAATCAAATATAATTTGAAGAGATTTTTCAGTTGATTCCCAAAATTGAGAAATATTTCGTGCACATCCCGCAATAATCATTTATATATATTAAGTTTTTAAATGTAAATGTCAAATCTGTTTAAAACAGAATGGGGAACTATTGAAATGCCTTCAAATGAAGTATATATTTCAATGCCTTTTAAAGAAAGAAGTTATTGGGATATTGATACTTTATTAAAATTAGAACAATATATTCCAAAAAATAAGAATATTCTAGAAATTGGTGGACATGTTGGAACATCTACAGTAGTATATGCTTCTTTTTTAAATAAAGATTGTAAATATTGGGTATTTGAACCACAAACAAAAATGTTCTCATATCTTCAAAAAAATATCATACATAATAATTTAGAAAAAATTGTAAAAGCTATTCATGGAAGTGCTTTTTGTTATACTGGAAAAATGAATATGAATTCTACACCAGTTGATGGTCCAAATGCAAATTTACCTCTAAATTTTTTAACTCAAAGAAATATGGCAGTTAATTATGGTGGCCTTACAGTTGGAAAAAATGGTGAACAAATTAATTGTTATAAATTGGATGAATATTCTGAATTAGATAATATTGGATTTATTCATTGTGATGCACAAGGCTCTGAACCATTTTTATTTTATGGAGCACAAGAAGTTGTGCGCAAAAACCGGCCAGTAATTTTATATGAAGACAAAACATTAGGAGCTGGACCACAATTACATCAAAATGTTTGTAGAAGTTATCCTGAATATTCTCAATATTCCACATTTGACATTTCAAATTTTTGTCTAAATGAATTAGGATATACTGAAATTATAAGAAAATTTAATAATTCTGAAGATAATTTACTTATTCCTTAAACCTTTTAAACCAATAATCTAAATTAAGTTTTTCTATTTCGGAATAATCTGGTTGAAAAGTATCTAGAAGGTTTTGTGTTACATCTGACCAATTTTGAACAATTAATACAGGTAGTCTTTTAAATAAAGAATCTAATGGAGATGTTTTTACAATTGGGATACATCCAAGACAAATAGCTTCCCATGTTCTATGACAATCTAAGCCATTACCATGTGGAGAAATAACATATTTATATGAACTCATTAATTCCCATGTTTCTTCAGACGAGATTTTTATCGTTTGATAATCAATTAAATTTGTAGGAATTGATTTGATTGCATCAATTCTATCTTGTGCATAACGTGTATTAAGAAGAAAATGAAAATTTGAAAAACATTTATTTTTTTTAATTGTTTTTTTAATTTTTAAGTTATTTAGTAAATTTTCATAATATTGTATATTTTTTTGTAAAGGAGACCAACCTTGTGTTGGATTAAATATCACATGAAAATATAATCCAATAGGCAATTGCTTTAATTTATCAGAAGGTTCAGTGCAATTTTGTGAATACCACTTTATTAGTAAAGGATTTTCTAGAATTATTAAAGCTTCTTGACGAACATCTTGAGGAACTGTAGTATCTGAATCTCCTGAAAGTAAAATAAAAGGAAATTTTATATGAGGTAAATAATTCTGTAAAAAATTTCTCAAAGCAGTCGGATGAATATAAATAGTTTCTCCTTCTTTTGTTGGAAATGTTGTAGGAATTCTACGCGATTCAGATTCAGGATTTTCTATATGATGATCGCACATAAAAAGAAATGAACGAGATGCAATCATTTACTTATTCTTACTTAAAAATAAGTAAATGCTTCTTATAAAATTTCCTTCAAGATCAAGACCAGAAAAACTTTTACATGCATATGAAACATATATTTCTTTAGCTAAAAGTCCAGAAAAAATTAAAACTATTATTTCTTTAGATTCAGATGATCAAACTGCTACTACAGAACTTTTTGATAAATTAATGAAAATTCATCCTGCAACAACAATTTGTATTGGAGAATCTCTTGGAAAAATTGGAGCAGTAAATCGTGATATGGAATATGCAGGTGAATATGATATTTTATTACTAGCTTCTGATGATATGATTCCTGAATATCCTGGTTATGATTATATTTTAAGAGAAAAAATGTCTGAACATTTTCCGGATACAGATGGTGTTCTATGGTTTAATGATGGATTTCAAAAACATAATTTAAATACTTTATGTATTCTTGGAAAAAAATATTATGAACGGTTTGGATACATTTATCATCCGGAATATAAATCTCTTTGGTGTGATAATGAATTTACTATAGTTGCTAATAATTTACGCCGACAAATTTATTTTGATACAGTTATTATTAGACATGTTCATCCTATAATAACTAAAACAGGATCAGATAATTTATATCTTGAGAATGAAAAGTATTTTAATCAAGATAGAGAAACGTTTATGAAACGAAGTTTAAATAACTTTCTTTAAGTAAATGAATGAATATTTATTAGAATATATGGGGTCATTAGTTATATGTTACGTTCTAGTTTTTTCTCATGAAAATCCTATCTTAGTTGGTCTTGCACATACTGCTGTTTTATATATTGCAAGATCTTCTGAATTACATGGACATTTTACACCTATTAGTGTTATTGCTGAATTCCTTTTAGGTAGATTACAACTATTAGAATCTTCATTACTAATTGCTACACATATTTTAGCTGCTTTTTCAATAGTATTAATTTATCAACAAAAGACTTTAATGTAATTAACTTTTAAATAATAAATGCTACATATTTATACTCCTAATCCTCAAATCAAAGTTATGCTATATGAACAAATTCTGAAACATCGTTTTACTGATTCAGGATTTGACATTCCTATGGCTCCAAGAGTATTAAATGCAGTAGAACAACTTACATTTAATTTTGAAGTTTATATTGCTGCCACAGATTCTCATGGAAATCCTCTTCCGTGCATTCTTCTTCCACGTTCATCTATTTCTTCAACTCCGTTTCGTCTAGCTAATTCTATTGGTCTTATTGATGCAGGATATCGTGGTGAAGTAAAAGCTAAAGCGGATGTTATGTATTTTACTGAAAATTATGAAATTACAGAAAAAACTCGTTTATTTCAACTATGTCAACATTCTTGTCTTCCATGGGAAAATATTATTTTGGTAGATTCTCTAGATGATCTTCCTAAGGCTCCAGATAATCGTGGTTCTGGTGGCTTTGGTTCTACAGGGTAAGTAAAGATATAGAATCATGGAAAATTGCTACCCAATATGCATCTTTTAATGCCCAGTTAAACCCCCAAACTAGACTTACAAAAATAACCATTGAACGCAAAAAAATTATAAGAATCGGATTCATTTACATATATACTACCTATTTTAGATTATAAATAATACAATTTTTGTTATAATCTAAAATTTTTATTTTGTCATTATAAAGAGAGACGAGCTCGTTGAAGAAGGACAAAAAAATAATCTCGCATAGTAGTATAACAACATGGGTGGTAAAATAACTGCTACCAAGAGTAATGTCTAAATACATTGCTAGTCCGATGACACTTCGGGGCAACACCGTCAAATTGCGGGAAACTCCTGCTAGGTTACAACTACCGTCCTATCCTCGAAAGAGCATATTCGGACACCACAGGGAAACTTGTTGGGTATGGTAATAATGTTGTAAATAGGGACAATCCGCAGCCAAGTTCTTGAGGAATTTTTCCTTGTGAATGCAGTTCAGAGACTAAATGTCGGTGGGCGAAAGCTTAAAATATAGTCCGTCCACTCTGAAAAGAGACTATCAAGAGGAATTTTAACATGTTGTCATCCATGTTAAGAAGAGAGCTTGATACAAGGAGTAGAGGCAACTCTACTCCTTGGGATTCTTGGGTTTAATGCAACTTGTATCTTATGGTGCACAAGACATCTACATTTCCGGTAATCCCCAGATTACTTTCTGGAAAATTCTCTATAAACGTCACACTAACTTTGCCATGGAATCTATTGAAGTAACTTTCAACGGTCAAGCTGATTTCGGCAAGCGTGTAACTGCAGTAATTAATCGTAATGCTGATTTAATGTACAAGACCTACCTTGCTGTAGTTCTTCCTCAAGTAGAAGTAGGTGGAACTAATACTCTTAAGTCCGGAACCGCTGATTGCTCTGCTTTCCGTTGGGTAAATTACATTGGTCACAGATTAATCAAACAAATTGAACTTGAAATTGGTGGTCAACGTATTGATCGTCAATATGGTGATTGGATGCAAATCTGGACTCAATTATCTACGGAAGCTGGTGTAGTAAAGTCCTTAGATTCTCTTCTTGGTAACACTCACGATTTAGTTCTTCTTAAACAAGCTGGTGCTCTTGCTTTAGATGGAACTTGCGCTGGTTCTGAAACCACCGTTTCTTGTTTGTCTCGTGCTGGAACTCCCATGAAGACTCTTTATGTTCCTCTTCAATTCTGGTTCTGCCGTAACCCTGGTCTTGCAATTCCTTTAATTGCTCTTCAATACCACGAAGTTCGTATTAACGTAGATTTCGAAATCTGGGAAAACTGCGTGTATGCTGAAACTACTGATGGTAATGCAGAACGCCCTAACGCTCTTTCTTTAGCTGCTGCATCTATTTACATTGATTACGTATATCTTGACACGGAAGAACGTCGTCGTTTTGCTCAACAATCTCATGAATATTTAATTGAACAAGTTCAATATACTGGTGCTGAGTCCATTACTTCTTCTTCTAACAAGATTCAACTCAATTTCAATCACCCTGTAAAGGAACTTCAATGGGTAGTTCAACGCGATTCCTTCGTAGATTGCTCATTCCAAGATTGGATTTCTACTGTAGGTGGTCAACAGCCCTTCAACTACTCTGATGACTTCTCCACGGAAGGTATCATTATGTCTCTCTTAGCTACTGGTAGCAGTGTAACTTCTCCTCAAGCAACCATGCTTCTTGGTAACCAAGGAACTCAAGGTGCTTCTGGTTTGTTCGCATCTGGAACTACCGCCTTACCTGGTCAACTAGCATCTTCTGGTGGTGCTGGTCAAAATGCTGGTTTCGATACTGGTGTAAATTACTTACTTGCCAAAGTAATTTTAGATTCCGGTATTCGTTGCGAAGGCAAGAACCCTGTAGAAGTTGCCAAACTCCAATTAAACGGCCAAGATCGTTTCACGGAACGCGAAGGTTCTTATTTCGACAAGGTTCAACCTTACCAACATCACTCTCGTTGCCCTTCTACTGGTATCAACGTATACTCATTTGCTCTCCGCCCTGAAGAACACCAACCTTCTGGATCTTGTAACTTTTCTCGTATTGACAAGGCCACTCTTCAACTCTCCGTATCTCTCAACACCGTAATTGGTGCACGCACTGCTCAAGTCCGAGTATACGCACTAAACTACAACGTTCTCCGTGTAATGTCCGGCATGGGCGGTTTAGCTTATTCCAACTAGTAAGTCACCCAGTAATTTACACAGTAGCAATTATACTATAATAAAAATGGAAAACAATAATAACCAAAAATATGAGACACAAAATATGGATCATATTCCTGGTGAAAATGAAGGTAGAAAAAGAAAACTTGGAGGAGGAGTGAAAGGAATTCCTATAATTTATAATGAAATTGATGATTACATTGAAGCAACCGTAACTTCAAAAGGAACTCATGTAAAATTTAAAGTTGATAAAGATGATTTAGAGAGAGTTAAAGCAAGACAATGGCATAGTGCATCAAACGGTTATTATATAGCCTGTCAAACAATAATAAATGGAGAAACAAAAATGATATATCTCCATAATTTTATTATGAATAATGTTGTATTTCCTGGAAAAGGAGCAAAAATGTCGATTGATCATATTAATAGAGATGGTCTTGATAATCGTAAAGAAAATTTGAGACTTGTAACACAATCACAACAAAATTTAAATAAAAACCCAAAAGCTAGAACTGCAAAATTACCAGAAGGTATTCCTGAATTGCCAACACATATTTGGTATATTAAAGCTAATGGTGGACATGGAGATAGATTTGGAATTGATTTGAAAACTGAGAAAATTAAATGGAAAGGAACATCATCAAAGAAAGTTTCTATTCAAAAAAAATTAAAAGAAGCAATTGAAGAGTTGACACGCTTATATGAAATTTATCCCCATCTTAAAAAAGATTTGAGTAAATTTATAATTTAATTTTTATAAAAATTTATAACTATCTGGTTTAGAGTTTTCTGCGCTTGGTATTAATTCTGCATAAATCAATGTTTTTACTGTTTGTTTAAATAAACTAAATTTTTGTGCTAAAACAGTTGGACGAATACCTAAACCTTCATATTTATCATGATAAGAATCAGTATAATTACGTTTTTCAGATAAATGATTATGAAATATTTGTATTGATAACGATGGATTAGATACTATAAGTCCAGATCTATGCAAACATAATGAAAATCTATTTTCACAACCTGGAATACCCATTAAAATATCTGAACAATTTTGTATAGGATTTAATGGTTTATAAATTATCCATGCATCTTGACTAACTGCTGCAAGTCCTTCTTCATAAAAAGCACATTTCCATTCGTTTAAAGGTAAACTATAATCATTTAATAATTGATATCTTGTTAAACAATATGCAGAATTTTGAGGCATTTTTTTAATTAAATGTGAAATATTATATTGTAAAACAATATCTGAATTTATTAAAATATTTATATTATTAAAATCATACAAATCTAAAAAAGTTTGATATGATGGTCTTTTTTCTATAGGTATACACTTAAGTTTAGGATGTTCATAAATAAAGGGAATCTCACATAATAAATTAAATTGTGTAATAAGAGGATTTTTTAAATTTAATTCAATAGATCTCAAAACTTCTTTTCTATGTTCTTCCTCAATATTATACCATGATGTCCATAAAAACATTTTATTTTAAAACAATAATATAAAATGCCATCACAAACTTTAAAAAAAGGTTCAAGACGTATGGTATGGAATGGTTCTGCAGAGAAAACTCCTGGTGGTTTGACTAAAGATGATCTAATGAAAAATAAGTATGGACGTATTGTTTCTGTTAAACGTCATACAACAATGAAAAATCGTAAATAGTTTGGATTTCCAAGTTAATTTAGTTTAGTTCGTAATGATATTGTATAGATTCTGAATGATATTCACATATTTTATCATCTTTGTGAAAAGTTCTACTTAATACAATTTTGCTATATTCTTCTTTGTATTTTTTATATAACTCTTTGTATATCTTGATATATTCTTTTCCATAATGAAACGTGTAATAATCTAGATAATCTTCAGTTGTATCTTTAAAAGCTAGCAATTCGGCAATGTTATTTGCTTGTATATGTGCTTCTGAATGTGCTTTTGGATGAGCATATTTAGTATATAATTCATTTTCTGCTTCAATGCAGATTACACATTCAGTTGGTAGGTTGCTTGTTTCTCTATCATACCACATTTCATCTCCAATATTTACATATCTATTACCATAAAAGTCATAATCTTTAAAAGGCCATGGCATTTTTTTTAGTGTGAAATATTAAATTTAAGATTTCCGTTTTGCGTTTTTGAAACTTACATGAACAACTCCTTTTAAAATAAAAATGTTAGCAGTTGAAGCAAAAACTGTTCAAACTGGTGCTATCCGAACTTTAGTTGAAGCTCTACGTTCTATTCTTGTAGAAATGTCTTTGATTTTTGATAAAGATGGTATTCGTATGATTGCTATGGATAATACTAGAACTGTATTAGTTCATTTGATTTTACATGCAGATAAGTTTGAAAAATATTCATATAATAAAAATACACCTAAATTTATTATTGGTATTAATACTGATCATTTACATAGAATTATTAGAACTGCAGTTAATGATGATACAATAACGTTTCAAGTTGATCAAGATGATTTGAATTCATTATGTATTATTATGGAAAATTCTGAAAAGAAACAAGTTCATAAATATAAGTTGAATTTACTTGACAGAGATGAACCTGCAATTAAACTTCCTGATACGGAGTTCAGTACTAGAATTATGATGCCTTCAATGGATTTTCAAAAGTTATGTAGAGATATGACTCTGCTTTCCGCTAAAACTGTTGAAATTACTAATGTTGGTTCTTCATTAACTTTTTCATGTAAAGGACATTTTGCTTCAAGAACTACTACTATGGGTGATGGTGAATCTGAATTTAATATTACTAAACATACGGGTGATGAAATTGTTTCTGGAAACTTTTCATTAATGCATTTAGGTCTTTTTACTAAATGCACAAACTTATGTAACAACTTAGAAATTCATATGAAGAATGGATGGTTCATAATGTTTAGATACGTTGTTGCAAATCTTGGAGAAATAAAATTATGCTTGATGCCATGCACGGCGTAAATTTAGCTAATAATTCAAGACCAAAACACCATACTGCTACAGATTCAATAAGAACCATTGAACCTAATAATTTATCTTGATGTATTCCAAAGAAATTTGCTAAAAGTTCATTTAAAATATAATCAGATGGAGGTTGTCCTGAAAATCTGCGTTCAGTATAAGTAAACATACACACATTTAAAAATAAATGTTGA
>Ga0209354_10000272_pt1 | contig 25062 bp, 27 predicted proteins | sample LauGreSpBDMM15DD_2_FD_187562 | JGI IMG/M metagenome (GOLD analysis project Ga0209354, IMG submission 187562) | Freshwater lake microbial communities from Lake Michigan, USA - Sp13.BD.MM15.DD (SPAdes) (version 2) | ecosystem: Environmental > Aquatic > Freshwater > Lake | place: Lake Michigan...
CCATAATGGTTTTAATGGATCGAATGCTAAACCTAAAATATCTGTTGGATTTGTACTATTATTTAATGGTCTAAATTCTGACATTATGCCACCATCACTATTTGCAGGTTCTTGTGACCATCTAAATTCATAGTCAAAGAAATTGTCTTCATCTAATGATTTATAGAACTTAAGACCAGTTCCTGTAAATTCAGGAGGTGTTGTTACAGTAAATACAGATGGACTAATTATACTAGCTACTTCAAATTCTACATTACCTACGATAATCTTATCACCTATTACTAGATTTAGATTAGTACGATAACCAGTAACTACATTACTTCCAGCACTCATTGTTAGAGTACCAATAGTATTAGAATTACTTACGCCAGCAATTATATTCCATGAATTAATGCCTACGACATTTTCATATGGAGTAATTAGTTTGGCTAAAAATGCATCGCCTATTTGATCTGCTGTAAAGTTTCTTACCATTAATTAGTGACAAGTAGTCTGTTTTTTATTATATATCTGAATTTCTATCAGTTATTAAAAGGATTTCTGGATCATCCATTTCATATGGTTCTAATTTTTGAATAATGGTATTTATAACGCTAAATGTTTCACTACCAGTATCGTCTGTTAAATACATGTCAAGAACGTTCATAAATTTTCTTAATTTGAATACTTTGTACATTTGACCATCTGGTAATAGTTTACAACGATCCATTATATCATTAACTATATTTAGCTCTCTTATTTCAAATAAATCAAAAAGTCTTAAGCTACCTCGTATAATTTTAATATTATATCTAATCGTTTTAATTTGATCAATATTTACAACTCTATTATAAGTTATATTTTTATTTAGGTTAACTTTGATCCATGACAAATTAGATATGTTATTTAGCATTTGCCAAATAAAATAAATAGAAGTAGCTTCTTTATGGATGGACATTTCACCTACTGATTGAAATCTATTAACATCAGCAGAAAACCATTTATTAATGTACATTTGCATCTTATTAGCAGAAACTAAATAAGAGTCATCTACTAATTTTTTACTTTCTGAGTCGCGTTGAATTAACCCCCATATTTTAATATCTATAGAGTTATATTTGTATAGTGTAATATCAACTACTTCCGAGAAATCATCTTTATTTTCTATAGACATCTAACTGTGTTTCAATTTTTTGTAAGTCACTGAATAAATCAGCCTTGGCGAATTGTTTTAATTCATTAAATTCTCTCATACCTATTTCATTTTTAGTTAGGTACAATTCAATCACAGCTTCGCTAGGTGTATATTTATCTACTATTTCTTTCTCTGCTTTTTTTGTTTTGGTGTAAAACCACATTGGAACACTCTTGAATCTTTGTGCAACCATTCCCCATGATTCTACTACATTACCACCATTAATACCATTAAAATTAAACATATTGGCATTAGCTGGGTATTTAATAGCGAAGAAACGATTAATCATAAAATGATGACGCTTCTTCGTATGTAGTTTCATATTATTGAATTGATCTGGTTTTGTGAACATAATTTTCACAAAATCGAATAATTTAGTCTCGTCTAGCATATTAATTATACGTTATATGATGATTATGTTTATGTAGTCCAATGTTTAAATGCATTATGATATGCATCAATTGTATCTGAACCTTCTTTGATATATTGCTCAGCTAGCTTTTGCACATTAGATCTTACACCATATGCACTAGCTTCAGCAAGAATTTCTTCAATTAATATATAATCTTCAAGTGTCATTAGAATAATTTTTTAGTCATTGGTAATGCATTGATTTTAGCAGACTCTGTTTTTTTACCAACTAATTTCATTGGTTCTTTTTTAACTGATTCTTCTTTAGGAATATCCATTCCTGCAAATGCATCTACACCAAATCCAATTTTATCTTCTAACCAATGTGTACCTTCTAAGATTTTTTCCATATCCATAAATTGATCTACTTGCTCTAAAGCACCTTCCCAATCTCTATCAATTGCTTCATAAATGGCACGCTGGATTGAATCTGGAATAGTTTTAACATGTAGCAACATTAGTGCTATATTATTAGATAATGATGATTTGATCAACGTTAAGTTACCATGACCAACTACTCTATAAATAATATCTGTTAATTTATTTTTATATTCTTGATTAAATAAGTGTTCTATTGTAAAGTTATCTAACTCTTTAACAAATTGCTCATAGATAATATCTGCCATCTTTTCAGTAATTGAGAAGATTCTTAATTTACCACCTTTCATTTCTTTTTGCCAAGTAACTACTGATGGAATATTATCAGACTTATCGCCTATTAATATTTTATTAAAGATAAATCTATCACAATCAACTTCTGTCATTTCTATTTTAAGATCTTTTACCCATGCTAAAATATTAGTTTGATAAGTATCTCTTGTCATGTGTTCACCACCCATATTGAATAGTAAATCATCAGTACTCATATCATTTGCAATGGATTGATTCATATCATGCTCAAAGCCTTCATACACATATAGTGACTTCTTGGTGTTATAGTACCAAATTGTATGTGCATCATTAGTCTTAGAATAGTTAACTAACTGGATAAGATCCCTGTCACCTGACCATACGATACATGATTTACCTCTATTGTTAAGAGCAGTTGACCATCCAAATATAACATCATCTGCTTCAGCACCTTGAATTTGATGCACCGTAACGCCTTTAGATGCTAAGATCTTTTGGAATTCTTCATATACACTATATACGTTTGTCCAATTGACATCGCTACTTTGTTTTCTAGTACCTTTATAGTCAGCTTCTGGATATAAGTCTTTTCTCCATGATTTTGAATCTACTGTCAATACCACGTCATCCACGAACATTTTTAACTTTCGCATCTCTGATGCAAAGTCAATGGCTAATTTTCTCATAAACTGTGACTTTTGTTTATCATCTCCTAAAAGTTGTCCACTCTTAGGTTTCTGAAGTACAAAAAGTCTACTGAATACAAAATAATTACCGTCTATTAATAATGTATGTTTTCCCACTTTCATATTTATATTTCTTTACTTAGTCAAATATACTAAAAAATATTGAGACTAAAAAATTATTTATTAGTTATTTACGAATTAATTATACTTTGTATCTCATATACACAACTCAACATCGTAATTACAGGGTCAATAACGTGTACCCTTTGTGCTTGATGTTTAGCGACAGTTATAACAACTTGTGGTATATGTTTTATATATTGTCCTTTCTCTTGCTGAATATATTCAATAAATTCTGCACCCAATGTTTGTAATACATCATCAACTCTATTAGCATAATTTCCTACCAGTGTTTGATAGTTTTTAGCTGGATCTGTTTCATTAAAGATTAACTCGAATACATCTTTGTAAACTGAATTAAATTTCTTAACGTCTTCTGCTGTGATATTAGAAGTACCTTGTGTTTTATAGCCTTGTAATTTATTTAAAGTAGTTCTTAAATCTGGAAAGTTTCTTTTAACAAATTCTACCAATGCTGGTTTTTCAATTGTCATGTCTTCTTTACCACAGATTTCATACACTCTTTTAATGTATTTCTTGGTCAATTCTGTTTCTTCTTGTTTATCAAAGTCAAAATCAATAACTTCAAAACGACTAAGAATTGGATCTGGTAATTTATTAATGTAATTACACGTTGCTATAAAACGAGAATTACTTGAGAATGTTTCCATAGTTGCACGAAGTGCTTTAAAGAATTGATCTGATACACCATCGACCTCATCTAGAATAACTACCTTAAACATTCCAGGTGCATCCATAATGGAAACAGTAGAACAGAAATCTGTGATTCTAGTTCTAATAACATCTACCGAAGTATCAGTTGATGCGTTAATATACAAGTATGGTAACTTGAATTGATTAACAATTGCTTTTGCGCATGAAGTTTTACCGGTACCTGGACTACCTGCAAATAACATGTTTTGTACCAAACCGTCTTTGAATTTACTCATTACTCTTTCTGGTAATATAAGTTCTTCTAAGTTTGAAGGTCTGTACTTTTCTGTAAAAAGTTGGTTTATTGATTTCATGTATGTATATGATATGTTTACATGTTATATGATTAATGCATTAAAAGGTTTCAATGATAAATAGATTAATGGCAATGTCATATTCACATATAAACATCACTCGCACGTCTGGTCCTAATCCAAGGAACAGATATGGTATTATACTTGCTCCATTAGCAAAGTTCTTCAGGAAGTTCCTAGTAGACCACAGACATATTAGAAGGTGGTCTGACAATGATCAATTTGTTCAATGTGTACTTAGAATGCAAAAACCTCCAGTAAAAAGTGTTGTACTAACTAAAAAATATTGGGATCATACTAATGGTAAATTAGTAGACTTAGCTACTTTATATAATAACTGTAACATGATTGATTGGATTTGTGCAGTAAGTTTTAAACCTATTCAAGCCAAATTCATGAATTTTGATCTAGAAAACTTTTTACATCCCGAATATTATGATGTTTTAAAGGCACCTATGATCGATAGTCGTATCTTAAAGAGTTCAATTGAGTTTCGTAAGAAATGCAAAAAACTCCTACTCGAAGAACGAGAGGAGTTTCTTAAACTTGCAAAGAAGAACGCTAAGCGTCATCTTTAATTATTTGTTCATCAATTTTGCAAATTTCTCTGCAATTGTCATACTTTCATCTAATTTAATAGTTTTAACTGATTCTTCTAATTCGTATGCACCATCAGTAATATCTTCAGCATGTCCTGATATACCTGCTAGTTTCATAACTGCTCCTTTATCGCCAGAAAAGCTAAGTTCATCATAACCATCTCCGTAAGGATCTTTGTTTACAGTAACTTTAACTCCTAACTTTTTAGCTTGAGCTTTAAGATATTTGTAACCATCTTCTTCATCATCAGATGCCATTAAACCACTTACAGATGCTTCGATCATTAACGTGTCAAAAGATAAATCTGTTTGATTACTTTCTTTTGCACCACCGTTTGATTGTCCAATTACTTTTAGATTCATAATTGCATTTTCTGTTTTAATATCTGTATTTAATTTCTCTATTGTTTCTGCATCATCACCATTAAGTTGAGCTAAAGCTAATTGTGCTTTAAGATACTCTACTTTTACAACTGCTCTTTCTTTTGGAGAAGCTGTTTCTGGTACCGCATCTAATTTTGCTTTAGCATCTGTTTTAGCTTTTTCTAGCTTTTCTTTTTCTTGAGCCTTTTTATCATCTTCAGTTGGTTCAGTTGTTGAAGTTGGTTCAGTTTTTGCAGCTGGTTCAGTTGTTGAAGTTGGTTCAGTTTTTGCAACTGGTTCAGTTGTTGAAGCTGGTTCAGTTGTTGAAGCTGGTTCAGTTTTTGCAGCTTTTGCAGCTTTTGCTGGTTTTCCTTCTTCATTATCGTCAGATCCACCTAATTGTGCAGCTGATTGTGCGGCTGCAGCTTCTTTATCTTTATCTATAGGTTCTCCATCTTTTTGATTAGTTTTAGCATAATCTTTCAACTCTTTCTCATCATTAGCTATTCTATCTTCTAATTCTCGAATTTCTAATTTAAGAGATTTAGATTCTTCACCTGATGCAGCTTTCATTGCAGTTTTTGCAGCAGCAATTTTAGATTTTGCTTTACCTAAACTTACAACAGTTCCTAAACCTTCATCACCCTTTGCTAATTCAGACATTCTATCTGAATATCCTGTAGCTTCATCTTTAAGTGCTTGGTTTTTAGCTAAGTTTGCTTGCTTAAGTACTTCTAATTTTTTCTTCATTTCCGGAGTCTTATCTTCGGTATCTACATCACTTGCTTCTTTTTTCTTAGCAAAATCCAAATCATTAATAGCTTGACTTACTAAAGCTTTTTGATAACCTTTCATTGCTTTAGAAATTTTCATATACTTAATAGGACTTTTGATAATATCCATAATACCCTCATTAAGATCTGATATACTAAGAGCTTCAAATAATTCTTCAAAAAGTGTATCTACTTCAGTACTTTCTCCGATTCTGTCTGATAATTCAATTAAATTATTAAGAATTGAATCCACGTCTTTGGTTATTTCTGTTCTGATAGTATTTTCTTTGTCTACAGATACCTTATCAATTGCAACGTCTGTTTTTGTTGCATTAGAATCATTTACTTGACGAGTTACATTTACAAATTCTTCGTAAAGTTTTAATTTTGATTTTAGTTTCATAATGTTTATTTATTTTATAGTTTTAATTATGTTGTTAGATTATATATCCGCCTTAATTTACAAAAGTTTAAAACAAAAAAAAGGTCATCCTGAGATGACCTTTTCATATAAATTATTCTAGTTTAAGATTACAATACTAAACCTGAAACTGTGAATTTTTGGTATTGTGTACCTGGGTGGAATCCAGCTTCAACTAATGCATATCTAGACTTAACAGCTACTTTCGGAGCCATTGTTCCTTCTGCAATCATTTGAACTGATTCAGCCATTAAGTAAGGCATGAATACTAATCCAGCACCGTTACCATCACCTTTTCTACCAACTAATACTTGTTGTGTAGTAGCTTCCCACTCTAAGTTAGGGTCAGTATAGATGTTAACACCTGCAACAGATCCTAATGGGTAGATAGCACCTGCAACTTGGTTGAATGTGTTAGCCATTGGATTTGGTACGAAACCTGCAATTGATTGTAAAGCTGAAGCAATTTTTGCTCCTACAACTGCGAAGTTACCAGCACCTCTTCTTCCTCTGTTTGCGATTAAGTTCGCAGCAGCAAGAATGTTAGTTAAGATTCTTCTATTAACATCACCATAAGTGTTACCACCGTCTGTGTAAGTTAAAGCAAGGTTACCAATACCTGTTTCAGCGATAGCTCTCATCTTAGTTAAGATGTGGTTATTGATAGATTGAGTCAATTCGTTAGTTAAAACTGCTTCTACTTGAGCAACAGCATCTACACCGAATTGTTTTAAATCTTGTACTTGCTCTCTAGTAACTGCAGCAGCAACTTGGAAAGTTTCAGCAGCAACTGATTTAGAGAATAAAGAAAGACCCATTACTTTATCAGCAGTTCTTTCACCAACTTCTCTCGCCATAGGACGACCGTTAGCGTCAGCTCCAACGAATGCAGGAATATGATCTTCTAATGCAGCAACTAAAGTAGCATCTGCGTATCTGTCAGCAATAACATCACCATCTGCAACCGCGTCAACGATTTTGATAATGTTTTTACCATCGATTCTTGAAGTACCTACTTTAACGTCAGCACCTTCAGCAGCTTCAGCTGTTTTGATGTAAGTTGGAGCAGTTGCACCTAATGCTACTGTACCACCTTCATAAGTAAAGTCTAAGTAAGACAATAATCCCATTGGACCAGCCATTGGTACTACTGGTACTAAATCTAAACCGATAGTTTGAGCAGCAACTTGCATTGCTAAAGGCAATAACGTTGGTGATTTGTCACCAGAACCGTTAGTTCCTACATTTGCACCTTGTCCAATTTGAGAAGGAAAAGATACTGCACCCATACCTGTTAAGTTCATTGGGCCAGGGTTGTTAGATAAAGACATAATGTTTGCGTCTTCATACAATTTGTGGTTATGACAGTAAGTCGACATCCACGCTAATTTGCTAGATTCGTTGATACCTGTAGCTTCCGAGATAATCGGTGCCCATGTATTCTTGATCTCAGCTTCGTTTAATAAATTTGCCATTTTTAATGATCGTTTTTTTTGTTTTGTTTAATTGTTTAGTTAAAAACTCGACATTCAATGGGTTTTCTGCTTCTGTCACCCTTATCGTCGACTGTTAATTATATATCCGTGTTCTTTTTGTTATTTGTTAAATCTTTGTTTGAATGCTTCTGCCATACCAGTCATATCATATCCTAGTGTTGATTTAGGCTCTTCAGTTTTTGATTCAGTAACCATTGCAACTTTCTCCATTTCAACTTTGGTATCTCTTAGATCTCTAGTTTGCCAGAAATTAGCAACTTGATATTCTGTGTTCAATGTGTGATATTTTGCTTGAGCAATGATTTGATTTTGTTTAGCTTCAGATAAATTAGTCCATGCTTCTGTGTATTCAGTTGGCATAAGAGCAATAAATGTAGGTTGTACACCTGCGCTTTCAACAATAAGTTGTGCATTGTTCATTAATGATACGATTTCTGATTCAGTCATAAAACCTCTTTTAGAAACTGTGCTTCTAACTTCTGATTTTGCAGATTCAGTTAATGCGTTGTATTTTTCTCTTGTAGTAGAAGAAACAACTCTAAAGAAAGATGGTGATTCATTTTCTTTTTTAGTTGCGCTTTCAACTAAAGCATCTAATTTAGAAGAGATTTCATTTTTGTAAGCTTCTAAAGGATCTAATGCACCTTCTTCACCTTCTGCTTCTTCTTCACCTTCACCAGCCTCAGCTGCGTCAGTTTTAGGTTTAATTTCAGAATCTGATTTTTCAGTATCAGCATCTAAGTCTTCTGCATCTTTTCCAACTTTTTCACCGTCTTTAGATACATCGCCTTCTTTTGAATTATCTCCAGCTTCAACTTCTTCACCTTCGATTTCTTCAACGTCTTTACCAGCGTTTTCGCCATCTTTAGCTACTGCACCTTCTTCTGAATTATCACCGATATTTTCGATTTCGTCAGTTTCTTCTGCTTCTTCAGCATCTTTAGCAGGTGCATCTTCTTCAGTAATAACTGTTTCGTTTAATGATTCTGCAATGTATTCTGCATATTCAGAAACTGATTGTAAGTTTTCTTTTAAGTATTCAACATACTCTAATAAAGTAGTGTGTGATGTAGCACCTTCGTTATGAGCTTCAGCTAAATAATTAGCGAAATCTTTAACTTTAGAAACTGCTTCAGCAACGTGCTCTGTATAAGAGATACCTTGATCTAATTTTTCAGCTAACGATTCTGAGTAAGCAATACCTTGATCTGCTTTTTCAGCAACGTGTTCTGAATATTGAATAGATTCGTCTAATTTAGTCGCAACATATTCAACGTAGTCTGTTAATTTATTAACTGTTTCTACAATGTGGTTATTGTGTTCTTTTAGATTGTCTACAGTGTTGTCTTCCGAAACCTCAGCATTTTTGGCTTCCATAGACTCTTTTAATGTCTTGATTTCATTCGCTAAATACTCAGAGTATCTATTGAAATCTTCAGATTTTACAAATTCTGCCATGTTTTTATTTTCTTTTATTTCTGTGTTTGTGTTTTCGATTGTGTTGATAGTTTCTAATGAAGTTTCAGAAGATCTGTTAATTTCATAAATAGAAATTAAACCATCATTGCTATATCCAAAAGATTCGTTAACTCTCTTTAACTCAGCGTTTTCAAAACCTGGGTCAGCAACTAAATCATATGTGAATAATTGTTTGATCTTTACAGTACCATTAGATTCAACGGCACCTGCAGCTCTAGAAGAAATTTGTAATGGAACACCTGCATCAACTAAAGCCTTAGCTTGTCTACCTGCATCAGTATCCAATAATTTAATTCTACCTCTAACTTCTTTACTAGCTTTGTCATATGTTAATTCTTCAATAATGTGTGACACATTTTTTAAAGAAATATCGAATTGAGCAGGGTGATCTAGTTCCCCTAAAAGTTTACTAGCTTTGATTTTAGCTTGTAATGCTTCAATTTGTGGAATATATTCCGACTCTGTATAGATACGGTTGTTTCTGTTTTTTTGATCGATTTGACCAAAAACACCTTCGAGGATGTATTCTTTATTATCTGAAGTTTTAACGCTCAGTGTAGAAGAAGACATTTCGACGATTAATAAATCGTTAGTATTGTTCATAGTATTTTATTTTTCTATTTTTAATATATATCATACTTTATTATTGAAATATCTTATTATAACCCAGCAAGAGGATCTTCAGCGTCTCCGCCTTCTTCTCCTTCAGCATCTTTCTCAGCTTCTTTCTCAGCTTCTAAGTCTTCTGCAGCTTTATCGTTGTATATTTTAACTAGTTGATCAATCTCACCTTCACCAAATGCATTCTCTCCGTAACTGTCATAAAAGTACTGTTTAAACTCTTCATCTGTAATGGATGCTGTGATTGCTCCTAAAATTTCAGCTGCTTTTATAGTAGAACCAGAATCCAAAGTAAGATCATCGATAACTACTTGTGATTCTTCTCCAGCTCTTAAAGCATCTTCTGTTAAGAAGTCTTCAAATGTTTTAATAATTTTCATAATTTATATATCTTTTTTCGTGAATAATTTACATTGCGAATGGATCTTCAGCTTCTGGCTCTTGAGCTGTCTTTTTTCTTAATTTAGATTTAAAAGCTTCATTTGCTCTAATTTCATCATCACTTAGTTTAAGATATTTCTTAACTAGGTATTCTTGATCAAAATAGTATTCTTCTTCCATTGTTTCTTGATTAGTTGTCATCAAACTATCTCTCATAGTACCAATGAATTCCAATCGTTTCTCCATTAATTCCATGTCTTTTAATTCTGAGAACACATTCTCTTCATTAAATCTTAAGGCTACTTGTGTTTTAAATTGTGGATCATTTGTGAATTCTGGGTATTTAAGACACATTTGAATAAATAATGGCTTAGATAAAATTTCCATAAAAATAGATCTTAAACGTTTGATAAATTTACCAAATTTAATCTCATCTCTAATCATACCATCGGCAGCTAAGTTGAAATCTCCACCACCATCTTCATATAAGAATCTTGAGTAAGGAATTTTTGAAACATGTTTAAGTTTATCTGAGAAATATTTTAATGCTTCTGTATCTGAAAGGTCTGGTCCATCACTATTAAGTGTTTCGATTTCTGGAGATTCACCATCTTTTGAAGGTAACCAATACTCTTTACTAAATTGTAACATTGGTTTACCATCTGTTGCTAATGTACCTGATTCCCAATCAAAATCTACTGATTCTTTATAAGAATTCATCAATTGAGAAAGTGATTGTTTTGCTCTGGTCTTAGATTTACCACCAACTGGTATAACAAACTTCATTCTAAATGAAGCGTTTGTAACTGCCCAAATAACTCTAGTATGTTCCATAATTCTTAACAAGTTAAATGCTCTTGTCAATCTTTCAATATATGAAACTCTTGAAGCTGTAGTTATTGAACTATATGAAATGTATATAATTTGAGAATCATATAATTTACGTTCTCTGATTGGATCATCTTTGTATTGTACCCAAACTTTTTTACCATCATCGTGATTGTAACCTGGGATAAGTGTAATAGGATCTAATTCTTTAAATCCGATAACTTCTTTTTGATCTGGTGAATAAATGATCTCAAATGCCAAATATCCATCGATTAAGAATTTTCTAAAGAAGTACCATGCTGATTGATCAGAGTTAAATCCAAAATAGTGATAGATTTGTCTGAAATATTTATTTAGATCTTTGTCAACCTGATCTGAAATATCAATTCCTAGAATTTCAGGGTAACAGAAAAAGTTTTTTTCATCATATACAATAGTCTCATCACAAAGAATATCTAGAATATCTTCAATCTCATCGTTAAGTGAAAATCTTCTAAGTTCTTCTCTTTTGCTTTCATATGATTTATCAAAAAATGGAATATTAGATCTTAAATTAATGTCTGTCATTGACATTGCAGCAAATGCTCCATATATGTCATCATTATCTAGACCAAACGGGTTCATTTGACCATAACCAATTTCGGCTTCCATTGGTCCAATTGCTTGTGATTGTCTTAAGACTAAATCATCATAGCGCATACCAAACGAAGACAATGACTTTAAAGCATTTGAAATGCTAAAAGGTCTTGATCCATTACTTAATGGTCCGTTTCTATCGTTAAATCCTGCCATACTATTATATTATTATGTTCTGTTTATATATCTTTTCTTTTTGAACGCGTTTTTAAGTGCTCTTGAAACGCTCTCTTTACCTCATTAATTCCAATACCATTAAGATCTTGAAAATCACAGAGTGCTATTTTAGCCCAACTTTCATATGAAACTACTTGTTGATTTTTTTTTAATTGTGGTACATATTGTCTAATCGCATAATCAAATCCAAATTGAACCAAAAACTTTTTAACATCTTTATAAATCAATTTAATTTGACCTTGTGTTAATGCATTATTTTCTTTGGCTTTTCCATTTTGAGTTTTAATTTGACCTTGCATTCTGTCATATACCATATCTAAAAGATCCTCTTTAAATTGCACTGGCAAAAGATTTAAATTAATACCAACATCTGTACCACTGATATGTGGTTCAAGAGCTAATACCACTGGATTTAAATCCCACCATTCTAGTGTTTTAATATTTAGAGGCTTTTCATATCTAAATACATGGATCATGCCCGTTTTAAAAGGTCTACTAAGTTTAGCAACTGTATTATCTTTAACGGATTTTGACGCATCGTTAAACCACTTTTCAGCAGCTCTTCGTGCTTTGATTTTACCTCCAGCTTCTTTACTTAATTTCTTAATATCTTCTTTTATCTTACCCATTATTTAAGAGACTTTTCTGTTAAGACAATGAATCGCCAACCTCGATTGACTGCCCATGCCTTTGCATATGTATATTTATCTCTATTTTTTACATACTGCTCTACCAGAAATTTATAGGACTTAAGAGCCTTTTGACTATTCTTTTTAGGTGGTTCTGGTTTTGTAATTTGTGCTTCTGGTTTTATTTCAACTAGAAATTCTTCATCACCTTCAACACCTTTGACTTTCATATAAAAGTCAGGATAATATTTATGTTCTCTTTTATCAAATGACCATATGTATTTAATCTCTACGGGTTCACTGGACCACTTAATTACATGTTCTTTAGTATCACACATAATCATAAACTTCCTCTCCCATGATGATCTGTAGATTATCGGGATAGGTCCTATGTACTTATCTGGATTTTTAGGTGTATAGTATCCTTGTACAAAACCTGAATTACCTGTAGGTTTTAAATTTTTTATTGACATTTAAATGTTGAACATTCCACCGCCACCACCATCTTCACTTGATCCACCTGTCGAGATACGATCAATTGATAGTGTGCCTTTATATTTAAGTGGATGAATTTTATTCCAACCTTTAGCATATCCTCGTTTTGCAATTTCTGTAAAATATGCAAATGCATTAGGATATTTAGGATTGAAGTTTCTCCAATATTTTAATAGATCTAATAATGCAAACTGTAAGCAATCATCTCTATCATCGCTGTTAACATAACTTAATTTATTGATAGCTCGTTCAGCCAATAACACTAGCATTTTTTCTGCAGTTGGTGTTAATTTGTCTAATTCTTTTGATTCTACTATCGCATCAAATAAATCTTTATTATTTAAGTAATTTTTCTTTTTTGCCATCTTGTGTGATATGTTTTACATTATACTAAAAAAAGCCCAACTGTTTCCAATTGGGCTTTACTTAAATATTATGTGAGTTTAAATAGAATCTTCTGCTGAAATTTGAAGCTTATTTTTTTCTACTCTTAATGGTTCATCTTTAACAAATACTGTTAATATATCTGATTTACCTTTTCCTGTAAATTCTAATGCATCAACTTTAACTTTAGAACCTTTTGGTAAACCTTCAGCTTCTACTGTAATTTCTGCATCTACATATCCATCGTCCTTTGTTAATAAGTCTTCGTTTTGTAGTTCTGTTAATTCTTCTGAAATTCTAGTGATTTCAGCATTTAATAATTGATCTGCAGCTTTAATATCTGGTAGCATTCTATTAGCTTCTGATAATCTACCTTTTTGATCTTTTAAGAATGCGATCATTTCGTACATCAATTGAGTTTTTTCTAATTTAGCTGCTCTTCTTTCTTTGTAAGATTCTAAAATATCTTCAACCATTGGTGTAATATCTGCTCCTGTACTTTCTGCAACATAATCAATTGCAGCATCTGCTAATAATTTAGAGAATTTATCAATTTTAGTAGATTCGTTAATTTTGTAAACGAATATGTTACTTTCTGTTCTCATTGCTAAAACTCTAACATCACCATCTTTAGATTCCGAAATGAATTCTAATACATTATAGTGATTGAAGTTTTTAGATGCAAATTCAAATAAGTTGATCAATGCTTTATCTTCATATCTAATGTAAGCCGCTGCTAACATAGATTCAGCTAGAGCTATTGAAGGTGAGAAAGCTAGTTCTACATTACCTGCATAAAACTTGTTCTCAGAAACGTTATATGATAATTTAACAACTATTGATTTTGTAAGTACTGTAGATCTTAATGATTCTAGAACTTTTAATTCATTTTCAACTTCAGTTACTGCTAATGTTTTACCTGATACTTTATATGATTTGATGTTTTCATTTAAGAAATCAATCTTTTCATTTAAACCAACTAATTTATCAAAATTAGCCAAAGCTGATTCTTCAATTTTAGAAATGGTTTTCTTATTATTATAGTCATAATAAAATGAAATACCTTCGCTAGTTATGTTAAACATTTCGTTTGCTTTAACTAGAGCATTAAAGTCTTCTGAAACATTTTCAAATTTTTCAATGTGACTTCCTGTCATTCTGAAATTTTGTCCACCTGCATGAAATACAAATCCTTGTTTAGATTCTATAACAGGAGAAACAATTCCTTTGTTTAATTTTGCCATTTGTGTTATTTAATTTTTTATATATATCTTTAGTTTATTCATTGAATGGGAGATCAGTAGATGTAATATCTCTGTTATCACCCAAAATAGGCTTATCTTTATCTGGAGTTCCTTCTTTATAATCTGAAGTTTGTCTAAATGCAAACATTCTATTTGAATTTTTTCTTCTAACAGAAGTTCTTAAGAATTGAGAGTTTGTATTTAATAATTCACCAAACGTTGAAGTATCTACTGTTAAACCTAATACAAATGAATTGTCTATTTCATGCTGGATTGGATCACGATCTAATGTATCTACTAAAACCCAAGACATTGTTTCTGGATTCCATTCCCATATTGAACCATCATTATCGTAGTATCGTATTGGATTTGGCATATCACCTGGTGCAATGCTTGCATATAGTGCAGTAGCATCTAATGTAACTAAATTAGGATCTTCATAATTTCCAACAATTGCATTAGTATACACCGATCTAGTATATTTAGTGTAAATATCTTCTTCGAAATCAAATGAAGGTATAAATGTATTAATTTCTAAACTAAATGTTATTTTATAATTGTCTTTACTATCAAAACCATATTCAATAGGACGCTCTTGTGTATAATCATCTGGCATCATATATTCTGATGAAATTCTATATAAACCTTCTTCTAAATGACCAGCATCTACATGAAAGAAATTAGCTTTGTACATTTTTTTAACAATAGCTTCTGTAAGTTTAAATGTATCCAATTGACTAGATAAAAGAATTTCAACGTCTACACTTATAACTACTGGAATCATTTCAAACTCAGCAACATAACCTTCCATTAAACCTTGTGCATTCATCATAGAATAATTACCAAGATTTCTTTTATTAACTAATTTTGAAGGATCAACTGCAAATGAAGTTAAATTAACAATACCTCTTGGTACTGAATCATAATTACCATTTGCATAGTCGCCATCAGGATTACAGTTTGGTCCATTTACATTAGAAAATAAAAAGTTATCCTTAATGAAATTATCATCACCTGAAACTGCATAAAAAAATGGAACATCTACAATAACTCGCTCATCATTAGATATTTGTCTAAAAAAACTAAGCTTACTATTTAGATCCGCTAAAAGACCAATTATGATATGTCTTATAACACTATCGTCTTTGTTGTATTTTAAGTTATACGTTGCCATTTATTATATATTCTATTTTTAGTCGATGGTTTCTATAGTAAACTTAGAGAATCCATTTTCACGATAAATCTGTATTTTCTTATCAAAGATTTCGTGAGGCAATACTGAGTGATTTATCACAAAGGTATTTATCTTATTTTCTTTGATGACTTGGTTCAAGATCTTTAAGATGTTATAAACACCATCATGGTCAACTGAACTTAATAACTCATCTAAGAATAACAAATTTAATTGAGGAAATCTTAATTTAAGAATTTTAATAATTGCAATGATAATAATAAAATCTGCCTTTTTTCTTTCACCAGTTGAAAGTGTCATTGGATTAATATCTTCACCTAAGTGATTGATAATACAATTAAATTTCTCATCAAATCTAATATGGAATGGTAAGTGCATTGTTTGACTCATTGCCGCAATATTAGTATTTAATCCTGGTAAAATAGTTTTAACAGCTAGATTTTTAACACCATCTTCACCTAAAACCTGTTCAACGATTTCCATGAAATTATAATTTACATTTAAATCATCTTTGCTTAAAGATTTTTCTGATTCTTTTGTTTCAAAATCTTCAATCAAAGTTTTAAGATGTTCAAATTGTTGGTCATCTGGAGTGTCCTTTAATTTTAAAAGTTCTGTCTTGAAAGTTTTCATATTATATCTAATATCATTAGCTTTCTTTTCAATGATTCTTTTATCTTCTTTAAGTGTATCAATGTTAGTTTTTAAACCATCTAATGAATCCTTAAGTGTTTTAATACTATTTGTATCTGCTTCTATTTTAGAACAAAAATGTTCTTTTTGATCTATGTGCCATTGACTATCTAATTGAGTTTCGCATGTTGGACATTTTCCACTCTCATATAATTCTAACTTTCTTTTAAGATATTCAATCTCATGTTTTAATGTAGATGCACTAGATCTTACATTTTCATATGATTCTGAATCTGTTTTAATGTTATTGTCTATTTGTGTTTTCTGTAAATCAAGAGCTTTTACAGTTTCATTTAATTCAAGTAAACTTGCCTTTAATTCATCTATTTTAGAATTGTTCTTTTGTTGAGACTCTTCTAATAATGTATTAAGTTTACCTCGTACAGATGCAATAGAGTCTAAGATCTGTGCCAATTCTGATTCGTAAGAATCAATATCCATTTTAATGGATCTTCGCTCATTCTTAATTGCAGTTTGCATATCATTAAGAATTGAGAAACCAAACATCTTATCAATAATTTGTTTTTTGTCTTGATTAGACATGGTTAAAAATGACTTAAAGTCATTAACCGATAAAATAATAATATTTTTGAATACATGATATGGTATACCAAATATTTCTTCTTCTAGATAATCTTGTACTGATTTTTTACCAGCTTTATCGAAATCCACTCCATTTAATTTAACACTAAATTTATTAGGCATTAACCCTCTTTCGATTTCTACATTTATCGCACCGCATTTTAAACCTATCTTAACATGCAATTCTTTATTAATTCTGTTTGGAAGATCTGATAGCTTTACGCCTTCAATTCTACCATACAAAGCATATATAATGGCATTAGCGATAGTAGTTTTACCATCGCCATTCTTGCCTAATGTTAAGAATAATTTAGATTGATCTTCTTCAAATTCTAATCGTTGTAATTGATTACCATATGAAGCAAAGTTTTTAAATTCTATGAAGTCTATTCTCATATTTCATTACCGTTGTTGTATGCACATTGATTGTACAGTATTTTAAGTTTTTCTTTAAGTTTAGCTTTGGTTTCATCATCGCTACCTAAACCTTCGACATACGTATTACAAAGATTTAATATATTGTAATTCTTGTACATCTCTTCAATTTCATCTATATCATAAAAATCTTTATCGATATAATTCTCTTCTTGATAAATATTAGGCTCTAATTTTCTACTAATATTTTGAATTTTGTTTATAAGTTGACTAAGTGCATTTGTGGTTGCAATCTTAGAAGGTACAAATAAATCAACGAAATTGTTTTTAATTTGATTTTTAAATTGACCTAAAGGCATATCGTACAGTTGTAAGATATTGTATTTTATAAACTTAGGTGATACATCGTTTACAAAGAAAGTCTCTGACATATCTTCTAAATTAACCAGATCAAATCCCTTTTCATTATTTGCGTCAGATCTAGTTAATTGATATGGTGTACCTACCATTAATAATTTATTACGTTCTTGTCTATAATGAATATGTCCACTGTAAACTCTTGTATATTTTTCATATACATTGGAATCAGTTCCATGTTCATTTTTAACTTTAGAGTTTAAGTAAATACCTTTGACTTCAGAATGACAAAATACTATTTGTGCTTGTGGGAAATTCGCTAGAGTTTCAGTTTCGTGTTCTGTATCTCTTCTCCATGGCATCATTAAGATTTTCTTGTTTGACCATTCTAAAAGTTTAGGTTCTTTATAGATCTGTACATTAGGGATCCATTTAAGTGAATCAATTGAAGTAACATCATTTGAATTCTTAGCCCAAATATCATGGTTTCCACAGATAACATGGACTGGTAGAATTTTACCTAATCTTTCAAAAAGATTTACAGCATAGTTTAATACCTTGATATTAATAGATTGTCTATTATCAAATGTATCACCTACTTGTATTAATACATCGCCTGGTTTTACATTTGCAGTAAGAGTTGGTATAAAAACTTCTTCAAAGAATTGTTTTTGAATTTCTAACCACTCTACTGAATTTGCTCTTACACCAAAGTGTAAATCACCAAGTACCCATATTCTATTGGCACCTTTTTTAAAAACGTTTGCTTCTATCATTTTAGAAAAGTTTCATTATATTCTTTCTCTTCAATATACCTGTTCGTAAATCTAATTCTTGTATTAGATCTTCTTTGTATACGTTAGATAATGAACTATAAAATTTAGTAGGATTAATGTCAAAATAAATACATAACTCGCTGAAAATATCTATACGACTATTTTTTTCAGCCATTTCATCAATAATATATCCATAAATATCATTAATATCTGATTTTTTTAATGTTGTACATCTACCTAATTCATCTACATTGTTAAATACTTTGAATCTCGAGGCTGTAATTAGTTGATGAATTTCTCTTGCGATTAATTCATAATGAATTTTATCCTCTTCATCTTGATTGTCCTTTGTTGCTGAATCTAATTCGAAATTTATATTACCAAATTCTGTATCTGGAGATTCGAAATTGTTGTTAAAGATTTTATCGTTTGTCATAATTATATACTGTGTAAATTGGAGTTTGTAGTTTCTTCTGTTTCGATTAACCTCATATAATTCCAATTAATGTTTAATTTACATTTAGTTCCTTTTCCTTCACCATCTCTGATTTTTAAAACTTTAAGCCAATATTCATTATTAGCTCTCATTAAATCATCTTGAATAATACCTAACATAATATCTGCTGTATGTGAAAGTCCTGCAGATTCTGCAATGTCAGTCATACCAATGTCTGATGAATTATAACCATTTCTTGTAATCTGCGTTGCTGTTACAATTAACCAGTTATTACGAATACCCATAGCTCTAAGATCTTCTGCAATTTGCTTAATCTTCATATATGTGTTTTCAGTATTTTGGTTTCTGTAATTTGCTAAGATATTAATGTAGTCAATTATAACTGCACCAACTTTGATTTGTCTTTCCTCTTCAATTTGATTTACATAAGCTTCAATATCTAATACTGTTGCTTGTGATGTTGGAAATTGTTTTACAAACAAAGATCCTGGAGGAGTTAATCCATCACCTACGGTTTCTAACCTTCTTTGAATATGTTCTTTGTTTTTTGCTTTATCACCATATTCATTGATATTAATTGTTAATAAATTAGAACCAATACGTTTGATGAATTTATGAGCTGCCATCTCTGCTGTTACAACAACAGTGTTTGTTCCCATTTTAACAAAGTTTGCAGCGTCATTTGCTAAGTAAATAGATTTACCAATATTTTGTTCACCTGCATAAACGATTAAGTTTCCACCTTTGTCATAACCACCACCTAACATTCTGTCTAAGAAGTTATATCCTGTGCTAACTTTTTCAGTGTCTTTTTGATCATGCGAGTCAACTTCGAAGAAGTCTAATCCTAAATCTGAATTAAATGATAAATTATTTCTATCATTAATAAGACCTTTAACTTTAGTAACTATACTGTCGACGTTTTCAGGTGTTACCTGCGTAGTTTTAATAAATTCTATAGTATCGATCAATGAAGTATCAAAGGTTCGCCATTTGATCCAGGCTTCAGCTGTGGTAGTTAACCATTCTTCGTCATATTGATCTAAGTCTACTTCAAAGATAATATTTAAAATATCTTCTGTAACTTTTTCTTTGGCCTTTTCGCTTCTTTGAATCAACATTTGTAATTGATCTCTTTTTGGAGTTTCATTGAAACGCTCAAAGAACTTATTAGACAATTGACTTAAAATATCAATTTCCTGAGAAGTATAAAATCCACTCTTAATGCTTTTTAAATACTTAGTCTTAACTAAGGATAATCTAAAGAATATTTTTTCAAAGTCTTGTCCGAATTGCATGTTGTTTATTTTTAATTATATTTCTATTCTATGCGCATAGCGCCATTTTGTTTACCCATTGGTTCTGTCAACCATAGATTAATAGCTATAGCTTTTCTAGTACCTTGAGTTACTGGTGTAACTGCGTGGACATATTTTCCAGCATCGAAGATTATTAATCTATTAGGTTTGGCATAAACTACTTCTGGTTTTTTATCAATACCTTCAGTATAAATTTCTAACATACCACCTTCAAATTTATCTTGCTCTGGATAATATACTGTGCCCATTGATGGTATTACTATTTCACCTGTTTTAGCAAATAGTTCTTCATCTTTGTCATAGTGATTACCTAAGTTATTACTATATCCAGTTTCTGCGTTGGCTGTTTGAATTCCTGTCCAGTATTCAAAACCTCTAATTGACATTGGTTGTGTGAGTGGACAATTGTCCGCCCAAATTGCCTCAATTAATCTGTGTTTTACAGTCTTTGCTTCACCGTTCCACCAACCATCCCACCAGTAATAAATACCTGGATCATTAAAGAAGTTTACATCTTGAGATATTTCTCTTAGTAGACTTTTGTCTTTTATAAAATCATCTATTACTAATATCATTCGAATGGGTTTGTTTTTATTGTCCATGATTCTTTACCTTCTGAATCGTTTAGGACTTCGACCAAATCAAGATTTACTAAGTCTTGAATAGAAGTTAAAAGATGCGCTTCATCAGTTTCTGGAAATCTATAAGTTTTTAAAGCATGTAAAGTGAAATTACCTTTATGTCTATCAGGCATTCTGACACATAATTTAATTTCTGCTAAAAGAATATCGAATCCTGAAGGATAACCTGCAATCTCTTTTTCTATTCCTAGAATATACTTGATTGGAAGTTTATCTTCATTAATCTTCATCTGATTCTAATATTGCATCAATGTCAATCTCTCTTTCTTCTGTGTTGTAGTTAAAGATTGGTTTGATTCTTTCCTCAATTTTTTCTAATACTTCTTGTGTAAATACTTTTTCTGAGAAGAATTCTGCATTAGATACTGTTTCATCTAAATGTTTACAAATCCAATTTCTTGAAGATGCTTTAGGAATCTTTTCACCCTTTTCAATTACACCTTTAGTAATACCGATTTCATTCCAGTCAATGTATTGTTCTAGTCCAACATATCTGTTCATACCTTTAGAGAAATCTAAATGGAATTTAATATTAGTTGGTTTTGCAAAACGATTCTTGTTTGGTTTCGCTGTAACAATAATACCTGCTTTTTCACCACTAGAATCTTTAAGTTGTGCCTTATTTAAGAATAACACAATAGATGCTGCATACTCTGGTCCAGTTCCACCACCAGCTACTTGTCGTGAGATGAAATCTTGTGTTTGATAAGTATGGTTGGTAAATAAGAAAGGTATCTTAAGATCTGCCATTGGAGTCATAATAATACGGAAGATTGACTTAAGTACTTTAGAACGAGTCATATCAGCTTTATCAGAACCTGATTTAGCATCTTCAATTTCTTTTGCAGTTGCTAAGTTACCTGCAGAATCAAGAATAATCATGATTTTTGGTACATTTCCACCAGCTGCTTTTGCATCTTGCATTTTACTAGTAATCGTAGTAACTGATGTTCTAAAATCTTGTACGGTGTTAATTGGTTGATAATTTACTTTGCTTATATCAATACCAAACTTAACCATAAGATCTTTATCTACTGCAGCTTCTGAATCATAAAACACTACGTTATATCCCATATCAATTGCTCTTTTAACAGAGTTTAGGATTAAGTAAGTTTTACCTGTACCAGAAGGTCCAGCGATTGAACATGTTCTACTATTAGGCCATCCACCAAAAAGTGAACCACTAATACATGCGTTTAAGTGGTAGTTACCACTATCAATCCATTCTGTAACCTCACTAAATGTTGAGAATTCCATAACAGATCCCATTGGATTTAAGGTTTTTAATTCACTGTTAATATCGTCAAAACTGAAATCTTTCTTTGCCATATTGTTGTATTTTTTATATTATATCGTTAAATGCCAAATTGTTTCTTAATCTAGTTGTTCTGGAAAGGCATCACGTTCCCTAGATCTTAATTCGTTTAGTTCTTGTAAAGCTTGATTAGCTTCAATTTTTAACTCATGAATTCTTTCTTGAATGCCTGATAACTTATTTAAAATATTGTTATAAGCATCTACGTATTCTTTTTGTTCTTTTGTTAAATTAACTTCCATGTTTTATTTTTAAAATTATTCATTATATGGATACTTAAATTCAGGTCCAAACATGTCTATTTGTCCAGGTAATTGTTCTTTAGCTATTTCTGCACTTTGAGTTTTTTTCATTTCCCAAATCAATGATCTAACTTTAGCACCAAATTCTTGGTTGTTTGGATTTTCTTTTTCTAATAAGTATAAAATATCTTTTAGTTCCATATTAAAATAGTGCTGAAGCGTAAATTAAGTTTGTGTCTAATGTTTGTAATCCAATTGCTGTAAGTACTCTATTCAATGGATCAATCATTGCTTTCTCAAATTGAGTATCGTAATCAACTTGTGGTGCTATTTCATAAGGATATTCGTTTGGCATAAATGCATACACTTCACTAATAGTTCCTATACAATTGTAGATCTTAAGCTTCTCACCATTTTGGATGTGCTTATACTTGTTCTTATATTTCTTATTGTTATTTAAAATATAGTTGTAGTATCCTGCAGCTTTTACGTTAGCTGGACATTTTAGTCCAATTTGCAATTCTTTTTGATCGTCAATAATGTACTGATCGATATTATTGGTTCTCTTATTAAAAGAGATGTCATCAATATTTGCTAACTTAAATTCCTTCTTACATTTTTTCATGAATTCAACCAATTGTTGCAATTCATTTGCAGTTGGTGTTACTCTAGATGTAAACAAAATTCTAAGACATTCTACTAATTTCTCTCTTGCAAATTTTGGAGTTGATGATTGGATCGTATCGAATCCAATGGTTTTTACTTTCTTTAATGATGGGTGGCGATCAGTTACTTCTAACTTATCATCCCATGCAATATTTTGAATGTATTTCTTTTTACTCATCCAAATACCATTATATGCAAGTGATTCTAATTCGAACACTAAGAAGTTATCAGTATTTCTCTTTTCAGCATATTTCTCCATACATTTCATGATATAATCTTTAAGACGATATGCATAAAATGCTAGAACGAATTCATCAATTGTCAATTTCTTAGATTCATCTAACCATATAATTGATTCGTATAAATCTTGAAACTGCACATAACATGAATCGGTGTCAATATAGATTACTGATGGTTTTTCAACTTTACCTTTAACCTTAATTCCAAATTGTTCATGAACCGCAGTGTCTTTATGCCAGAAATCATTAACATATTTGTTAAGAATAGTTTCTGAATAAAGAATTGCATTTTTACCTTGTTTGGTAATTGATTCTGCGATATCTAGATTAAAAAAGTGGAACCATTTGTTACCAAAGGCTCCATAGATAGAGTTTAGAGTTAACTTAACAGCTTGTTCATATGCAGTGAATTTGGCAGAAAGTTGCTTATAGTGGTCTATAAGCAACTTCGCCTCATCATCTGTAAGTTGGTCAATTGATTTATTTTCTAACTCTTCGATTGTCATGTATTAGGCAGTTTGGCAGGTTGAGATTGTCAATAAAGTGTGTGAATCGTTTGATTCGAATACTACTTTGGAATCTGACACATAAACTGTTTGTTCCTCTTTGTCTAATAGATTTAAATACTTTTTGTAAACTGTAACTTTACCATTACCATTTGTGTCTGGTGTAAGTACCACGTTAAATGATTTACCATTTACATTAATTCCTGCAACATCAGATTTAATACCAAATGTTTCATCTTTGTCTAATGTAAACAAGTTTTTAACTTTACCGATCGAATGAGTGTCCAATCTAAAATCAAATTTAGAATCTGCTCTTGCAAAGATAGCATCGCGTTGTTCTTGAGAAAGATCTTTAAATCCTAAAGATGGTTCTGAACAAGATAATGTAATTTCCAATTCGTCGTTAAAAATACGTAATGTAGAAGCTACAAATTCTTCATCATTTTCAATGAATTCAAACTCACCTTTAATTGCGTCATGTTCGAAGTGTTTAATAGCTTCGATAACTTTGTTACCCTCGAAGAATGCAATTTTCATTTCTTTTTCGGTATCAGGCCATTCACTTACTTGGAAGATTTTATCTGCCGGAATTGAGTGATGTTTTACAGCATCTCTTTGTGGAAGATAAACTGTTGAATTAATTTGTCCATCTTTAATTTTCATGTAGATGAAAGAGTCAATAAGTTTAACACGATTGATAAACTCTGTTAGTGCATGTTGGTCAATGCGATCAATTTTTAATTTCATAAATTTGTTTATTAGATAATGATATTTGAATATTATACCGATATACTTGGGTTTGTTTCAAAAGAAAAGGCTTAGATTTCTCTAAGCCTTCGGTCCAACGATACTATCGGAGGAGGGGTACAATTCGATGATACTCAAATTAGTTTTCTGTGAAATATTCGTCTTCGAAGAATAAAATGTCTAGTTTGTTATTTGTGTCAATTAATTCTAATCCACTTAATAGGTTTGAATAGTTTGCTAATGCTCCTATTTGACCGATTCTAAATTGTTGTAAGAAATCAAATGTTGATAGATCTATTGCAAAAATATCATGCGATGCATTTACATAGTTGTCAAAGACTTCTACCATTAAACTATATGACTGATTAACAGTATCCACT
>Ga0209354_10000273_pt1 | contig 25013 bp, 20 predicted proteins | sample LauGreSpBDMM15DD_2_FD_187562 | JGI IMG/M metagenome (GOLD analysis project Ga0209354, IMG submission 187562) | Freshwater lake microbial communities from Lake Michigan, USA - Sp13.BD.MM15.DD (SPAdes) (version 2) | ecosystem: Environmental > Aquatic > Freshwater > Lake | place: Lake Michigan...
GCGCCGATGGGGCGCTCATGGCCGCTGACCTGTTGGTTGAACTCCGGCAAGACTACCCTCGCGCCATGGCTTACATCACCGTCTATATGGCCAGGAATCGCTCGCCAGAGGCCGGCGAGGAGGGCATGCAGCGTTTGAAATCCTGGGACAGCGAACTTAAGACCGAGGCCGACAACCTTAAGTTCCGGAAGCTCCTCGATGCGTTATTCCTGGCGGAATGGCGTCGCCGTTCCAAGGAGATCTTTGGTCGCTGATCAGGCGCCGACGTTCTTCTTGATGTCTTTGAGCTGCTGGAACTCAGGCTTGGCGGTGTAGAACTTATCCAGCGGGTAGCAGCCCGAAATGAGCCCATTGCGCGGGGCAGTCGTACAGTCGCTGAAGGTACGGCAAATGAGCTTGGTCTCGAGCGCGCCGTTCTTCGCAGCGTCGGCGAGCATCGTGGGGTAACTGAGGACGGCGCGGCCGACGCCTACGAGGTCGGCACCGCCGCTGCGAAGGATATGTTGCGCGAGGTGTGGGAGGTATTCCTGGACATAGCTAAGGCCGGAGCTGACGATGACCATGTTGGTCGGCGCATGGGCGCGGACTTCGCGCACAACGCGGACTTGGCGGGCGACATCAATCAGCGGGTCGTGCGCCGGCTGGTAACCGTCGCTGGGCGGGTAGGCGGCGGGCCGCTGGATGTGCGGGTTGTAGTAAGGCGAGCCTGCGGTGGTGTTGAGAATCTTTACGTCAAGTTCCCCGAGCAGTTGTACGAAGGCGAAGGTCTCGGTGAGGTCGATGTCGATGGGGTTCGCCTGGTTCACGCCGAAGGCGTAACGATAAGGGAGGCAGGCTGCGTAGTCTTCGGGGATGCCAGGTCCAAGTTTACCGGGCTGCGAGAGCGCCGGGTCCGGACGGAATGGGACCATGTCAAAGAGGCTCAGACGCACGCCGATATCAATGGGGTTACCGTCGGCCCGGATACCCGCGATGATGTCGCGTAGGATGCGGGTGCGGTTCTCGAAGGAGCCTCCGAACTTACCCGGGCGCGTGTGGGCACCGAGGAATTCGTGGAGCAGGTAGCCATGGCAGTGCTTGATATCGACGAAGTCAGCCCCGCAGGCACGGGCAACTTTGGCGGCACGCACGTAGCAATGAATCAGCTCTTCGACGTCCGCGTCAGTGAGGACCTGGTCGTCCGAGGTGACGTTGAACTTCTTGTCGAGTAAGGGGTGGCGAAAGGCCACGCGGGATTCCCACTGCTTCTTATCGTTTGGGCGACAGAAGCGCCCCGAGTGCGTGAGTTGAAAGCCGATGACGAGGTCGTCGGTGGTGCCCCACTGGGCCAAGTGCTCGGTCGTGAGAATATCGACGAGTTCTGTGATGCCGGCCTGGTTCTCCTCGTTGAGGATGAGTTGGTTAGTGTTGGCCCGACCATCGGCGCGGACGGCCATGGCTTCGGCCCCGCAGATGAGCTTGGCGCCGCTCGCCCCGAAGCGCTGCCAGCGCCGCTTCATCTCGGGCGACGTACCGCCCGTCGTGGTGCCGTCCCAGCCTTCCATCGGATGGATGGCGATACGGTTACCGATACGCTTACCGTTAATCAGCACGCGTTCGACGGGATGGGAGAGGGGGTTGCCGTTACCAGCTTCAATGGTGTCCTCCATCGGTAGGTCGATGCCGAGGGCGGCGCAGTGGGCACGGAAATCCGCGACCGTCTTGAGCGACGCGACACGGGTGAGCTTAAAAGGAGTCATCGAAAGGGTGTGGTTTAAAGACCTGGGATATCGAGGCGCTTAGCCACGCGGCGGGGGCGGAGTAACGCTTCGCGCATGCGAGCCCCCTCGTCGGCGCCTCGGAGGTCCGTGCAGGTCGGGTGGGCTTCGGGTGCGGCCAAGATGCCGAGCTCATGTAGAAGATGGGCGGTGCTGTGCTTGTAAGCCGCGGCACTGTGCTGTCCGTTCAGGCGGAAGACTTGGTCTTCGAGCGACTGGAAGCATTCAAAGACCTTGTAGACGCGAGTGTCGAAACGACCGGTGCCGGTCGGGAACTTTTTGTCGGGCACACCGTCCTCGAGCCACATGTCTTTGGCCGCGCAGATTAACGGTGCCGCACTACTCGACGCGCCAATCAGCAAGGGCAGGCCGGTCTTGATGGCTGTGGCGATGCCGTAGTCGTCGCCGCTATGCGGAGAGAAATCGAGTTTCAGGTCTTTGCACATCGCCGCCCAGTAGAGAAAGTGTGGTTCATCGAGCGTGCTGATTTTGCCCCCGACGAACTTCGGGTGGATGGCCAATTGGTGGAGAAGCCAAGGTTCGTAAGGCGTCGCCCAGGGTACAAACGAAGGTTCGAGTGCATGCACGATGCCGGGGCGGATGAGCCATTCGGCAATCTGGTAATAACCGTCGCGGCGACGTTCAGGGTCCAAGGAGTTCAGGCCTTTGGACGTCATGACCATGACCTCGCAGTTCTCATGGGTCTGCACGATGTCGAGTAGGGCGCGGTAACGTTCGGCCTTGAAGTCCGTATCTTGGGCAGCGCCTCGGGCGGTCACCCCGGCGATAAACTTGCGATCCGGGAAGGCGGCGCGGAAGCGACGGAGCACGTCGGCATACATCGCATCATCGAGGTCAAAGATATACCCCGTGTCGGCGTTGAGCACCGGCACTAGTTCCACGCCGTAGTGTTCGGCGGCGGCGTATTGCCAGCGGAGGGCGGCGACAAAGCCTTCCCAGTCGGGTTGCTTATCCTTAAAAGGCAGGAGGGCGGCGGCGCACAGGCGAGCCCGGGTGCGGTGGTCGGCTAACTCCTCCTCGGACGTCCAAGCCCATTTCGTCGCGGACCAAGGCGTGGTCGGGGTAAGGTCCTCGGGGCGGGAGATGAGTGGCTTCATGACGACGTCGGAAACCCTAACAGTATTTATATCGGTTGAGGAAGTTTTGTTTCGGAAGGGGGTGGACCCCAAATCGCCCCTTGAAGGCGCTCGGTCTTACCCTCAGAACTTCGGCACCCCGCCTATGAGCTCATCTTCCGAGTCCGACCCGCGCTCCCAAGCTATCTCGGGAGGGATGCAGATGACCTTAGTTGCAGGATTTCTCGGCTGGATGATGGATGGCTATGAGCAGGCAATCTTTCCGCTCTTAGCGAGCCCGGCACTGAAGAGTATGGTGCCGGTCGACGTGCTGTCCGCCGGTCCGGCGGCGGTTAATGCTTGGGTGGGTGGTTGGATGGGGTGGATCACCGCCGCCTTTTTGGTGGGTGCGGCCTTCGGTGGAGCGGCCTTCGGCTGGTTGGGCGATCGGGTTGGGCGCATCCGTGCGATGTCCTTAAGTATCCTTTTCTATTCAATCTTCAGCGGGGTCTGTTATTTTGCCCAGGATCCGCTCCACCTGATGGGCGCACGTTTCTTGGCGGCCTTAGGCATGGGCGGCGAATGGGCGTTGGGCGTGGCCCTCGTCATGGAAGCTTGGCCAGAGCGTCACCGCTCGAAAATGGCCGCCGCCATCGGCATGGCCGCCAACCTCGGCATGGTGCTCGTCGGCTGCGTCGCCATCGCCTATCCGGCTTCTGCTGATTCTTGGCGAATCCATTTCTTGATCGGTGCCTCGCCGGCTATTATCACTTTGTTTATTCGCTTCTTCGTGCCGGAGTCAGAGAAGTGGAAGCGTGCTTCCGAAAAGGCCGCCGTCGAGCCGCCGCGGTCCAAGTTCAGCGAAGTCTTCGGGGGCGAGTTTCGGCGGGCAACCTGGGGCGCCATCCTAATGGTCTCGGTCGTGTTCGTTGGCACTTGGGGGGCGGTGCAATGGATACCGCTGTGGATCAACGAACTGGCGGGGCCAAAATTCCCTCAGGCCAAGGCCTATGCGATGGTGATTGTATCGCTCGGCGCGTGCGTGGGGACCGTCTTGGCTCCGCTTTGCTTAGCCCGTATCCCGCGGCGTTTGGGCTATCAGCTACTCTGTTTATTCGCCTGCGCTTCGACGGCATGGATCTACCGCACGCCCGCGAGCTGGGATGGGCAGCTTTTGTTCGACGTATTTCCAGCCTTCTTGGCGCTGAAGATCTTCGTCCTCGGCATGACGGCGACCGCGTTCTTCGGCTTCATGCCATTATATTTACCCGAACTCTTCCCGACCCGCGTGCGGGCGACGGGGCAGGGTATCTGTTATAATACGGGCCGCTTAGTCGCGGTGCCGTTCGTCCTGCTCGGTGGTTATCTGGTGAATATTTTGGGCGGCTACCAGCAAGCCGCCGCCGCCATCACCTTAGTTTATTTGGTGGGTTTAGGCATTGCTTACCTAGGTCGCGAGACGGCGGGCCAAGCCTTGCAGGACTAAGCCATGGCCGTTAACCCGCATGACGTCCGTATCCGGGCGGTTCGCTGGTATGCGTTGCCAGTGCAGACGCGGGTACCGCTGAAATTCGGACGAGATACTTTGACCGAGGTCGTCTGCGCGCGGGTCTGCCTAACCGTTTCAAGGGCGGACGGCACGCGGGCGCAAGGGTGGGGTGAGACGCCTTTAAGCGTCCAGTGGGTCTGGCCTTCATCTTTGTCCTATGCGGTACGTCTAAACGCACTGCAGGATTTTTGCGATCTGCTGGCCGAGGCCTATGCACAGTTTCCCGCCCGCGGGCATGCGATGGAGATTGGTCATGACTTTCTGGAGGCCGTCTTGCCAGCGCTGCTGAAGAGCTTCAATGAAACCCTGCCGCTAGGCGTGCGTATTCCGAAGCTCGCCGCGTTAGTCTGCGCCTCCGCCTTCGACCTGGCCCTCCATGATGCCTATGGCGTTGCGAACGAGGTGCCGACGTATGAGACGTATCGGCAACCTTGGATGAACCACGACCTCGCGGCTTTCCTGCAACCCGCGGCGGATACCCCAACGGTCTCTTTTGCGGGCCAGTTCCCGGTCGACTACTTCCGGACGCCACCGGTGACCTCTTTGTTGGCTTGGCACCTCGTGGGTGGGCTCGACTACCTGACCATTGCTGAAGCCGGAGCGAACCTCGTGGCTGATGCTTACCCGAGTAGTTTAGATGAATGGATTCGTCGTGACGGACTCAAGGCCTTGAAGGTAAAGCTGCGCGGCGATGACGCCGTCTGGGATTTTGAACGCCTGCAACGCGTCGCTGAAATTGGCCTGGCCGGCGGCGTCGAGTTGTTCACGGCAGACTTTAATTGTACCGTGACCGACCCCGCCTACGTCAATGGCGTGCTCGACCGCGTAAAAGTCGAACTCCCCGCGCTGTGGTCCCGGCTCAGCTATGTCGAGCAGCCGTTCCCCTACGAACTCGAAGAACATCGCATTGACGTCCATTCCGTCAGCAATCGTTGCCCGCTGTTCCTCGACGAGAGTGCGCATGACTGGCGTCTCGTGCGGCTTGGTCGCGAACTGGGCTGGACGGGCGTGGCGCTGAAGACCTGTAAGACGCAGACGGGAGCGTTGCTCAGCCTCTGCTGGGCCCGCGCGCACGGTATGCAGTTAATGGTGCAGGACCTCACGAATCCAATGTTGGCCCAGGTCACCCATGTTCTGCTCGGCTTGCACGCCCCGACCATCGCGGGAATTGAAACGAATGGCATGCAATTCTATCCAGCGGCTTCGGCTCCCGAGGCACAGGTGCACCCTGGCCTCTATCTCCGCCAGGGCGGACAGGTCGACGCTGCCACCGTGGCGGGTCCGGGCTTTGGTTATCGGGTGGACGAAATCTCCCGAAACCTGCCAGCGCCCCGTGTCTCCTTCCCGGCTTGATTCAATCGGCTTGCGGGCGGGTAGGGGGGTGCCCTTATGCTATCAATCTTATTACCCCCATGACCTCCCGTCTGCTCCTCCTTTTGGCCCTCGCCGCTTCGGCTTTGGCGGCTGACGCTCCCAAGCGTAAGATCCTGTTCTTCACCAAGTCCTCCGGCTTCGAGCACGACGTCATCTCCTACAAGAAGGGTATGCCCAGTTTCGCTGAGAAGCAGCTGAGTGAACTCGGTAAGGAGAATAACTGGGAATTCGTCTTCTCGAAGGACGGCTCGAAGTTCTCGCCCGAGTACTTGGCACAGTTTGACACCGTGATGTTCTACACCACGGGAGACCTCTGCTCCCCGGGGACCGATAAGAACCCTCCGATGTCTCTCGCCGGCAAGCAGGCGCTGTTTGACTTTGTGAAGGCCGGCAAGGGCTTCGTCGGCACGCACTCCGCCTCGGACACCTTCCATACCGATAATGAGTCGCAGAAGGGCCCCGAGCGCTTCAAGAACCATGGCGACAAGGCCGACAGCTATGTCTGCTTCCTCGGGGCCGAGTTCATTCGCCACGGCAAGCAGCAAGTCGGCGTGAATAAGATTATCGACCCGACCTTCCCAGGCTTCGCCAAACTCGGTGATAGCTTCTCCTTCTTGGAAGAATGGTACACCCTCAAGGACTTCCGTCCCGATATCCATGTGCTGACCACCTTTAATGAGCCGGCCCTCGAGGGGGACGACTATAAGCGTCCGGCCTTCCCGAATTGCTGGGCTCGTCACGAAGGCAAGGGTCGCGTGTTCTATACGGCCATGGGCCACCGCGAAGACGTTTGGACCAATGCCACCTTCCGCCAAATTCTGGTGGGCGGTCTCTCTTGGGCTAACGGTGACGCCAAAGCACCCGATATGTCGCCCAACCTCTTGAAGGTCGCCCCTGGTGCCATGACCAACCAGCCCTACACGGCTCCCGCTCCGGCTAAGGCCGCGCCCAAGAAGGCCGACGCTAAGAAGTAAGCCCTTTTCTAAGGCGGGCCCAGTGGCCCGCCTTCTTTCTTTGCGACCATGACTACCATTCCTGCCGAAGCGACGAAGCTGAGCGAGCTCACGGATCAGCAGAAGAAGTCAGGCTTGGCGGCTTGGTTGGGCTGGTTCTTTGATGGGCTAGATCTGCACCTCTACACACTCGTCGCCACGGTCTTCGTCGCGCAGCTACTGGGAACAGAGACGGCTGATCCGAGCGTCCGAAAGTATGGTGCTTTCATCATGGGCGCTTTCCTGCTGGGCTGGGCGCTGGGTGGTGCTGTCTTTGGTTATATTGGCGACCGCTTAGGTCGGAGTCGTACGTTGGTCCTGACCGTCCTGACTTATGCGCTGTTCACGGGCTTGGCTTTCTTTGCCCAGAACTGGTGGCAGCTAATGATTTTCCGCTTCCTGGCGGCGTTGGGTATTGGTGGCGAGTGGGCCATCGGGGCGTCGTTACTTTCCGAGACGTGGCCCAAGAAATGGCGGCCCTGGATTGCCGCTGTCCTGCAGTGCGCGGTTAACTTCGGGATCTTAGCCGCCATCCTGTCGGTCGCACTCATGGGCTATTTTGTGGATTTGGAACAACAACCCAAGTGGGTCTTCCTTATCGGAGTATTGCCAGCTTTCGTGACCTTATGGATTCGGCATGCGGTGCCCGAGACGGACGAATGGAAATCGGAAGCCGGCCGCCGCCAAGTTCCCCCGTTGTCCGACCTTTTTGCTCCCGGGATTCGTCGCTCCACTTGGCTGGCGGTGGCAATTTGCGCCATCTCGCTGACTGGTCACTGGGTCTTTATGTATTGGCAGCAGGCCTTCATTAAGACCCATCCTGGGGTGTCGGCCGTCGATCAGGGGGGTGTCATTAAATGGGCCTTGTTCACTGTCATCGCTTGTTCAGTGGTGGGGAATTTTGCCTCGGGCTGGGCCGCCCATCGTTTCGGTTATGGCCGCGCCTTGTGCGGATTCTTCAGTGCTTACTTCCTGTTAATGGCCGTAGCCTTCTTCTTTAGCTGGAGCCTGCCGGTAACCTTCGCCTTCTATGGCGCCATTGGGTTCTGTCAGGGGGTCTTTGGGCTCTTCACGATGTGCTTGCCGCCGCTCTTTCCGACGCTTCAGCGCACGACAGGGGCGGGCTTCTGTTACAATATTGGTCGGGTTTTTTCGGCCATCGGCGTGGTCTTCTTCGGACTGGTATCCATGGAGATTGGGCAATGCCTACTTTACGCTTCCTTCCTCTTTATTCCGGCGGCCATCTTAGCCCTTTGGTTGCCGCAGCCAGAATAATTGGCGGGGGTAGGTTGGGCTTGTTTCCGCTGGGGGTGTTCCTATGCTGATGGCGTGACGCTGAAACAAAAAGTTAGGTTGTTCGTCAAAATTCAAGCTGCCACTTTCGCCATCGGCTTGGCGTTCATCATTCGCGAGAACGCGGAACACGGCTTTACGTTGCAGATGACCTACGATCATGTGCAAGAGGCCTTGTTTGGGGATGCGGGGCTGAACCGTACGCGGTGGCTCTTCCTACTCCCGCTGTTCGGTACATTTCTTTATTTCCTCCGGACCGATCGCCGGCCGCGGAACCTGAAGCAGGTCTTCTTCAAGTGGAGTATTCTTTTCTTGGTTGTGGAGTTTATCACGGAGTGGACCACGAACGGTTGGGGGCAGGCGACGACGAATTTACCGGTCTTCCTGGTCCGTTACGCCGCAGGCGGAACCCTGGCGGCTGCGGTTTGGTGGTTGATTGAGCGTTCGCCCCGCACCCACCCGGATAGTTTCTATAAGCCCCATGGGAACCATCATGGTCATGGCCATGGGCACGCGTCGCCGGCCGAGCCGCCGACCGTACCGACCAAGCGCGGTCACTGAGCGAAACTTTACTTTTGGCCGAGCCCGCAGATAGCCTTGAACTCGGCGGCTATCACTGGGGTGACGGAAAGTCGGTTGCCAGGCCGCAAGATGAGCATCTCCCCGAGGGCTTTGCAGGCCCGGAGGTCGGGTAAGGTAACGTGGCGCTGGAAGGTCTGGTGATAGGCGACTTCAACGCAACTCCAGCGCGGGTCTTCGCGGGGGGACTTGGGGTCGTAGTAATCCGACTTTGCGTCGAACTGCGTGGGGTCGGTGAACGCTGCCTTCGAGATTTTCGCCACGCCGGCGATACCGGGTTCCGGACAGTTAGAATGATAGAAGAGCACGAGGTCACCCACGGCGGCGGCCCGCATAAAGTTGCGGGCTTGGTAGTTACGCACGCCCGTCCAAGGCTCCGTCCTACGGGTGCGGAGCTGCTCGAATGAGAATTCGTCTGGTTCCGATTTCATCAACCAATAGCGCATGCGAGCACGGTGGTGGTCCGCCGGTTTTTGACAAGCGTCTTGGCGACCTAAACCTTGCCCTGCGCCCGTGGGGTGCCCTAATGACCCTATGCGCCTGTTGGATTCCCATTGCCATCCGATCACCGCGGTCCGCGCGGGGACACTCGGGCCTTGGCTGGAGCAGGTGAAGGCCGCCGGGGTCGAAGGCGTCGTCGCGATTGGGACCGACCTCGATGACTGGTCCGACTACCGCCGGTTGACCCACGACCATCCTAACTTTTTCCGGCATACCGTCGGACTGCACCCCTGCCATGTAACCGAGGGCTGGGAGGACACCGTCACGGCGTTATCACCGTTCTTCGCCGACTCGGTGGCGCCCGCCGCGTTGGGCGAGATTGGCTTAGACTACTTTCGACTCCCCGCCGACGTCACCGAGGCAGCACAGGTCAAGGCTTGGCAACAGCTCGCCTTCCGCCGGCAATTGGCGTTAGCCTATCAGTTCGATTGCCCCGTCGTCATCCATTCGCGTCACGCCTTCGCGGATTCCGTTCAACTCATCGACGAGAGCGGCGTCGATTGGCGTAAGGTGGTCTTCCACTGTTTCGTCGAAGGGCCGGACGCCGTTCGTGAGGTCAATCGCCGCGGCGGGCGCGCGTCCTTCACGGGGATTATTACTTACAAGAACGCGGACGAAATCCGCGCGGCGCTCAAGGCCCAAGGTCTGGCCCGCTTAATGTTGGAAACGGATGCACCGTACCTCGCCCCGCTCTCCGTGCGGGGTAAAGAGAACACGCCCGCCTACCTGCCGGAGATTGCCGCCCAAGCCGCAGAGCTCCTTGGCTTGCCTGTCGATGAGGTCGCCGAAGTGTCGACGCGGAATGCCCGCCAATTCTTTAGTTTCTGAGCAGCCGGGCGTGGCACAGGAATGTCACCGAATTGGCGTGTTAAGCGCTCATTCGTCATTTATGATGCGAACCGATGACAAAGGCAAGGCATGGGGCGAATGTGGCAGATCTCCGCGCAGCGTTAGGTCCTTTGGGCTGGTCGGCTCCGCTCTTGGATCGCTTCTTTAAGGCCCGCGAGTTCGACGAGTTTTTAGCGAGAATCTTGGCTTCAGGTCGGCCGGATTTTTTTGCCAGTGCTAAAATCGAGGGACAGTTGTCGGCCTCATGGGATGACGGCTGTTTGGCGCGTATCCCCCGTCAAGGTCCGGTGGTCGTGATGGCCAATCATCCCCACGGACTAGCGGATGGGGTTGTGGCGATGGATTTCCTCCTGCGGGCTCGGCCAGATGCCTTGGTGGTCGGAAATAAGTGGTTGGCGCAGATTCCGGGCATCCGGCCTTGGTTGATTGAAGTGAATCCATTTGACCCAGATCAAGCTGATCTGGGGAACCTAGCGGGCACCCGGCGAATCCTCAGCCATCTCAAGGCTGGCGGGTGTATCCTGACCTTTCCCGCGGGCGAGGTATCTAATCTATCTTTAAAGCACCGTGCCGTCCGTGACCCAGTCTGGTCACCGCAGGTCGTGCGCCTGGCCCGGCGGGCTAATGCCTCCATCGTACCGCTGCATATTTCGGGCGGAAACTCGCGGCTCTTCTATTCCTTGGGCCTACTCCACCCCAAGGCCCGTACCATCATGTTGCTGCGAGAGTTTTTTTCGCACCGTGGTAAGGTTATCCACCTTCGGACCGCAAAGGCCGTGCCCTCAACGCAGCTCACCGATCACCCGGACGATGAGGAAGCGACCAGTTTAATGCGCTTGCGTTGCGAGTTGTTGTCCAGTCGGGAGTCAGCGGGCAAAGTCGCGGAACGACGTAAACTTACGGAGTCCTGGGCTCCCTTGATTGCTCCGATCATGCCGGCCTTGCTGCGGGCGGAACTAGAGAGCCTGCCGTCGGAGGACTGCTTGCTGACCAGCGGACATTTCAAGGTCTATCGTTTTCTAGGTTCGGAACTTCCGCATACCTTGCGAGAAGTCGGGCGCTTGCGTGAACTTACTTTCCGTTCCGTCTCCGAGGGCTCGGGGAATGAATGCGACCTCGACCCCTTTGATGCTTGGTACGACCAACTCATCCTCTGGGACGATCAGACGAGCCAGATTGTCGGCGGTTACCGACTGGGTCCTACGGATCGTATCCTGCCGCTGAAGGGGAAGCACGGTATGTACACTTCAACGCTCTTTGACTTCAAGGGGGACTTTTTCCGCCGGATGGACCCCGCCTTGGAGATGGGCCGCTCCTTCATTCGCGCGGAGTATCAGCGTAAGCCGACAAGCCTGCCCCTGCTGTGGCGCGGTATCGGTCGCTATGTCGCCCGTTTCCCCCAGTATCACCTCTTGTTCGGGCCAGTGAGTATCAACCCGGAGTACGGCCAAGCCTCGAAGCAGCTCATCCTTTCATACCTGCAGAATAACCGTTCGGCGGACGACTTGGCACCCTTGGTGCGCGGCAAGAACCCGCCGCGGGCGATGAGTTTGCACGCCGACGACCTTGAGGTTCTCCAGAAAAGCGCCTTTGATTTAGAGCATGTGTCCGGCTTAGTGAGCGATCTCGAGCCTGATGCGAAATCGCTGCCCGTTTTGCTGAAGCACTACCTCAAACTTAATGGTCGCCTCATTGCCTTTAACGTCGACGAGAGTTTTGGCGGATGCCTCGATGGGCTCATCGTGGTCGACCTAACGACGACCGACTCCAAACTACTCGCCGCCTACATGGGGGACGAGGGTGCCAAGGCTTTCTTGGATTACCACGATTGCGACCCCACCCAGGCGTGAGGCAACAAAAAGGGCAGGCCGTGCGGCCTGCCCTGATCGGTCTCTGTTCGGTTGCTTAGGCCTTCGCTAGCGCCTGTTCGAGGTCCGCGATGATGTCCTCGATGTCTTCGATGCCCACGGAAAGACGGACGTAGTCGTCGGTGACCCCTGCCGCCGCGCGTTCTTCGGCGGAGAGCTGGGAGTGCGTCGTGGAAGCTGGGTGGATCGCGAGCGAGCGGGCATCCCCAATGTTGGCGACGTGGCTGTGGAGCTGAAGCGCGTTGATAAACTTGCTACCGCCTTCGTGGCCGGACTTCACACCGAAGCCCACGAGCGCGCCGAAGCCGTTCGTTAGGTACTTCTTGGCGAGGTCATGGTACTTCGAAGACTTCAGGCCAGGGTAGTTGACCCATTTTACCTTCGGGTGCGCTTCGAGGTACTGGGCGACCTTCAGCGCGTTGGCGCAATGGCGTTCCATGCGGAGGTGCAGCGTCTCGAGGCCCTGAATCAGTAAGAAGGCGTTGAACGGTGAGAGGCAGCTGCCGACGTCGCGGAGGAACTGCAGGCGCATCTTCATGATGAAAGCGATGTTGGCACCGCCGGCGGGCGCGAAGGCCTTGAAGGCTTCCCAGTGCGGCAGGCCGTGGTACGACATGTCGGGTTCAGTGAAGCCAGGGAACTTACCGTTGCCCCAGTTGAAGTTGCCGCCGTCGACGACAATGCCGCCGATCGAGGTGCCGTGGCCGCCGATGTGCTTCGTCGCCGAGTGGACGACAATATTGGCGCCGTGCTCGAATGGACGGTTCAGGTAAGGGGAGAGGGCGGTATTATCGATGATCAGGGGGACGCCGACTTCTTGGGCAATCTTCGCCACCTCGGCGAACGGGAAGATGTTGAGGCGTGGGTTGCCAAGGCCTTCGCCATAGAAGGCTTTGGTGTTCGACTTCACGGCCTTGCGGAAATTCTCGGGATCGTCTGCATCGACGAAGGATACTTGGATGCCGAGCTTGGGCAGGGTGTAGTGGAAAAGGTTGTAGGTACCGCCGTAGAGTTGAGCGACCGAGACGATATGGTCGCCCGCGCCGGCGATGTTCAGGATGGAAGCCGTGATGGCCGCTTGACCCGACGAGTGGGCGAGGCCGCCCGAGCCACCTTCGAGGGCCGCCAGCCGCTGCTCGAGGACATCGGTGGTCGGGTTCATGATGCGGGTGTAGATGTTACCGAGTTCTTTTAGGCCGAAGAGATTGGCCGCATGTTCCGTATCACGAAACTGGTAGCTCGTCGTTTGGTAGATGGGGACGGCGCGCGCACCCGTGGTCGGGTCAGGCTTCTGACCGGCGTGGAGGGACTGAGTGCCAAGGCCGTGCTTCTTAGGTTCATTCATGGTGGGTAGGGAAGGGAGCCTTTTATCTTCGGTTGACGGTGCGGGAACAAGCCGTTTTCGGGGCTATGACGCTTCCTTCTCGCCCTTGGGGGGCGTTCTTTCCTATTTCTTGGCCCTGCTATGGCCGTTTTTCTGCATGACACCATGAGCCGCGAGTTGCGGCCGCTCCTGATGAAGCCCGCCCGTGCGGCCTTCGGGATGTATTGCTGCGGCCCGACGGTCTATGGCCCGGCCCATATTGGCAACTTCCGCACCTTTACCGTCCAAGACGTCCTCCGGCGCACCTTGGAGGTCGCAGGCCTCCGGGTGAAGCACGTTCGCAATATTACGGACGTCGACGATAAGACCATTCGCGGTGCCCAGGCGGCGGGTCAGACCTTGACGGCGTTCACGCAACAGTGGACGGATAAGTTCCATCAGGATTGCCAAGCCTTGGGTTTATTGGCTCCGCACGTGGAGCCCAGCGCGGTCGCGCATATCCCGCAGCAGGTCGCGATGATCAAAGCCCTCGTTGAGCGGGGCCATGCTTACGTCGCCAAGGATGGGTCGGTTTACTTCAAGGTCTGCACGTGTAAGGACTACGGCAAACTCACGCACTTGGATTTCTCCAAGCTCGAGACGCAGGGTACCAACAGCGCAGGCGAAGCCAACGACGCCGACGAATATGAACGCGAGTCGGCTTCCGACTTCGCCCTCTGGAAGTCCCGTAAGCCTGAAGATGGCGCGAATTTCTGGCCGAGTCCGTGGGGCGAAGGCCGGCCCGGTTGGCACATCGAGTGCTCGGCGATGTCGCTCGAACACCTCGGGGCGACGTTTGACCTACACGGGGGCGGCATCGACCTCTGTTTCCCGCACCACGAAAACGAGATTGCCCAGACCGAATGTGCGACCGGCATTCAAGGGTTTGCGGCGCACTGGTTCCATAGTGCTCACCTGCTCGTCGACGGTGACAAGATGTCCAAGAGCAAGGGTAACCTCTATACCTTAGACCAACTCATCGCGAAGGGCTTCACCACCACCGAGGTCCGTTATGCGCTCATCGCCGGCCACTACCGGAGCTCCCTTAACTTCACCTTTAAGGGGGTCGAGGACGCCCACTCCGCCCTCGCCAAGCTCGAGCGCGGCACCGACCGTTTGCTGGTTGCCGCTGGGTTTACCCGGGCGGAGTTCCTTCCCCCTGCCACCCAAGAGACCCAGACTGCCTGGGGGCGCTTCCAGCATGCCTGGGAAGTCCTGCAAAACGACCTTAACGTGCCCGGTTGCCTTGGGCAGGTCTTCACAGTTTTGGCGGACAAGGACGAGCCGACCCCGGCGCAGGCCCGCCAAGACCTCTCCGGCCTGGCCAAGATTCTCTACGCCCTCGGCCTAACCCTCTTCACGGCTGCCCCCGTTGCGGCCGCCCCCGCCGAGGTCGTCGCCTTGGCGGCCCAGCGTTGGGCGGCCAAGCAGGCCAAGGACTTTGCCGCCGCTGACCGCCTCCGCCAGGAGCTGACAGCCCTCGGCTGGGCGATGCTGGACCGCAAGGATGGGTACGACCTGAAGCCGGTTTAGCTCTTTAAGATTGTTGATAAGTGTCCGTTGAAAGGCTCGCCGCGGCGGTCAGTCTACAGGCTTCCTTATGTCCAACGACACGCCCGCCCGTCCGGTCAACTTCACGCTCCTGCCGTCCCTCGCATTTCTCCTCTTCGGCATCGCCCTCGCCCTCGCGTTTGTGGTCGCTTCCGATAAGATGGGTAAGTCGATTGGGCAGTTTAAAAATACCCGCCCCGAAATCACCGTCAAAGGTGTCGCGACGCTCGATGTGCGCTCCGGTCAAGGTTCGCTTAACGCCACGTTATCGTGGCGTGGCGAGAATTTCAATGAAGGCCGGGCGGCGATGTTGGCCCAGCGCGCCGCCGTGCAAAAGCTATTGAAAGAAGCAGGTTTCGCGGACAATGAAATCGTCTTCACGGCTTCCGAGAACACGCGCTTGGAAGCGGCGGTCTTTACCGAGTTTGCTCCTAATCAAGATGGCGTTCGCACGCCGATTCAGCGCGCGCCGATCGACTTTAATCGCTTTGCGCGCGGGAAGGTCCCCGAGTTTACCTTCATCCAGGCTTTCACGATCGAAACTCCGAATGTCGATCGAGTCTTGGCCTTCTCGCGGCAGGAAATCTACCTCGAGCAGGGCGTCACGCTCGTGCGGGGTGCGCCCATTTTCCGTTTAGTGAAGCTGAACGATTCCAAGCAGGAACTCCTGGAGGCTGCGGCCAAGGATGCGCAGCGCCGCGCCGCCACCATGATCGCCGGTTCGGGCTCTAAGGTCGGATCTTTGTTGGATGCCTCGCAGGGGGTGATCCAGATTTGTGCCAAGGACCGTGTGGGGGAGTCCGACGCCAACAGCATCGATTTCTACTCCATCGAGAAGACCATCCGCGTGGTGGTCACGATGCGCTTCGAAATCGTTAAGGAATAGCCAGAATCGGGGGTGGGCGGGGGCTTGCCTCCGTCCTTGCCCTCCGCCCCGGGAGTCCCTAGCGGTAAAGGACGCTTTGCCATCATGTCCTCCCGCCCGCAGATGACTCCCCTCGAGGAGATTCGCCACTCCGCCGCCCACATGCTGGGTGCCGCCGTGCTTCGCCTGTTCCCGCAGGCGCAGTTGGACATCGGGCCGCCCACCGATAACGGGTTCTACTACGACTTCGACCTCGAGCATGCTTTCACGGCCGAAGACCTCGTAAAAATCGAGGAGGAGATGCGTCGTATCTCCAAGGAGAACCAGAAGTTCGAACGCTTTGAGTGCACCCTAGAAGAAGCCGAGAAGCTCCTTCGCGAGCGCGGTCAAGTCGCCTACAAGCTTGGCCGCCTCGGTGACATCCCCTCCGGCGAGACGATTTCCTTTTATAAGAACGGCGAGTTCGTCGACCTCTGTGCCGGCACGCACGTCCGCTATTCTTCGCAGGTCAAGGCTTTCAAACTCTTGCACATCGCGGGCGCCTACCATCGCGGCAACGAGAAGAATAAGCAGCTGCAACGTATTTACGGTACCGCTTTTGCAACGAAGGAAGAACTCGAGCAGTCATTGGTTCGGGCCGAAGAGGCGAAGAAGCGCGACCACCGTCGCCTCGGTAAAGAACTGAAGCTCTTCCATATCGACGAGAAAGTTGGCCAAGGCCTGATTCTCTGGACCCCGAACGGTGCCGTCGTCCGCCAAGAGCTCCAGAACTTCATCTCGGCCCAGCTCTTCCAGACGGGCTACAAGCAGGTCTTCACGCCGCACATCGGCAACCTTGACCTCTACCGGACCTCCGGCCACTTCCCCTATTATAAGGACGCCCAGTTCCCGCCGCTCGTCGAGCGCGAGGCGATGGAGCTCCTCTCGAAAGAAGGCTGCGGTTGCGGCGAACTGACCAATCGGCTCGAAGACGGTACGGTCCAAGGCTTCCTGCTGAAGCCGATGAACTGCCCGCACCACATCCGTATTTTCGCCTCGCAGCCGCATTCCTACCGTGATCTCCCAGTTCGCCTCGCCGAATTCGGTACGGTCTACCGCTGGGAGCAGTCTGGTGAACTCAACGGCATGACCCGCGTCCGTGGGTTCACGCAAGACGACGGACACCTCTTTTGCACGGAAGACCAGGTCGGCCAGGAAGTCCTCGGTTGCCTGGAACTCGTCAAGGTCGTCCTTAAAACCCTTGGCTTAAATGACTACCGCGTCCGGGTGGGCCTGCGTAACCCGGATTCCAATAAGTATACCGGCTCGACCGAGAATTGGGACAAGGCCGAAGCCGCTTGCCGCTCCGCGGCCGCCACGTTGGGCGTCAGCTTCACCGAGGAAGCCGGCGAAGCCGCTTTCTATGGTCCGAAGATCGACTTCGTGGTGCGCGATGTCATCGGTCGCGAATGGCAGCTGGGGACGGTGCAGGTCGACTTCAATTTGCCAGAGCGTTTTGAGCTTTCGTATAACGGCGCGGACAACAAGCCGCACCGTCCCGTGATGATTCACCGCGCCCCGTTCGGTTCCATGGAGCGTTTTGTGGGTATCTTGATCGAGCACTTTGCGGGCGACTTCCCGACTTGGTTAGCCCCTGAGCAGGTCCGGGTGATCTCGCTCAATGACGACCTTAACGCCTATTGCGAAGAGATCGGCGAAAAGCTCAAACAGGCCTGCATCCGGGCCACCGTCGATACCACTTCCGATAAGCTCGGTGCTAAGATCCGCCGTGCCGAAATTACCAAGGTTCCCCATATGCTCGTCATCGGCCAGAAGGAGAAGGATTCTGGTCTCGTGAATGTGCGCTCGCGGTCCGACAAAGCGTTCGAAGGGAACCGCCCGTTTGAAGAATTCCTCGGCCTCGTTTTGGCTGAGATTTCGGAACGCCGGCTAAAGGTGCACGTCCCGACGGCCCCGACTCCGACTGCGCAGCCCAAGGCGTAACGCGTTTGACGCGGTAATTTGACCCGTTGAAGCCTCGGGTGAGGGTGGGGTAGGTGTTTCCCGATTGCAGGCGGGAGGACCACCTGCCTACTTGTGGGTATGCCTCCGGCCCGTCCCAACTCTCGTCGCGACTTCTTGAAAGCCGCCAGCCTAGGCGGCCTTGCCTTCGGTGCCACGTCCGTCCCGGCTTTGGGTGCGACGACCCGCGAAAGCGCCGCAAACTCAGCGCAACGTTTGGCCAAGAACGTCATCTTCATGGTATCGGACGGGATGGGTATGGGGACGCTGTCCGCTGCCGTCGATTACCTGAAGCTCGTGCACCAGCGCGAGAGTCATTGGCTCCGGATGTACCGCGAATTCCCGGTGGTGCGTTCGCTCTGTGAGACCCACTCCGCGACGGGCTTAGTGACCGATTCTGCCGCCGCCGCCAGTTGCTGGGGAATTGGTGAGCGCGTCCAGAACGGCTCCCTCAATGTGACCGCGGATGGCCGCAAGCCCGTCACACTTCTCCAACGGATGAAGGCCGTGCGTAAGCTCACGGGTCTAGTGACGACGGCGACGGCGACCCACGCCACCCCCGCGGGTTTAGTCACAAACGTGAGTAAGCGTGAGGACCAAAAGGAAGTCGCCTTCCAGTACCTCGAACGTGGCGTGGACGTCGTGCTCGGCGGCGGCGCAACCTATTTCAGTGAGAGCCTCATCTCCGCGTATAAGAAAGTTGGCTATGCCCACGTGACCAACCGTGCGCAATTGCTGGCCCATCGTGGAGCGGGCCCCTTGCTCGGATTATTTAGCAAGAATTACATCCCCATGGAAGTGGATCGGCTGAATCGCAAGGAACTTGCGGCCGTCACCCCGAGCTTGGCGGAGATGACGCAGGTGGCCTTAGCAAGCCTCCAGGGTGGCTCGGAAGGCTTCTTCCTGATGGTGGAAGGTGGTCGCATCGATCACGCCTGCCATGCCAACGATCCGATTGGAGCGATCCTTGATCAAATCGCCTTCGATGATGCCATCGCGACGGTGCTGAAGTTTATCGCGACGAATCCAGACACGTTACTCATTGTCACGACCGACCACGGCACGGGCGGCCTGCAGGTCAATGGCGTTGGCAGTGAAGACTTTGATTCTAAATTGCCTTCTTACAATGAAACGGACCGAACTTTCCTGCGCCTGACGCAGTTCAATCGCTCGTTGGAGCAAGTGAAGTTGGAGGCGAAGGACTTTAAGAAGCCAAAGGAATGGCAAGACCTCTTGGTCGCTGCCACCGGCCTCAATTTCAAGGCCGCTGACTTGGCTAAAGTCATCGGTATGAAGACCCTCACGGAGGCTATCCCGAAGTATTCAGGCATAGGTTTTACGTCGATGAATCATACTGGCGAGTTGGTGGAATTCAGCGCCATCGGCCCAGGCTCAGCCCTGTTTACGCCGTTCATGCGCAACGATCAGGTCCACGCCCACCTACTGCGCGCGACTGGTTTGGCCTAGGCGGTTTTGATTGGGCACAAAAAGGGCGTCCACTGGGACGCCCTTTGTATTGGTTTTAGCGAGGCTTAGTACTTCACGCCGCAGCCGTATGGCTTGGTCGTGGTGGTTTCAGGAGCCTTGCCGTCCTTGAGGGACTTGAGGGCAACGGCGACGTAGTTGGTAGCCTTTTCAATGTCGGCCGACTTAGCGGAGGGGATGCTGTCGATAGCGCCCTTGTAGGCGAGGTTACCCTTGGCATCGATGACGAAGCAGTGAGGGGTCACCTTGGCTTCATAGGCGCGAGCGATCTTGCTGCCTTCATCGTTGATGACGGTGCCTGGGTAGTAGCCATTCGTTTCATTCAGCTTGTGGCCGCCGGAGTTGATGACGAGCCAGACCGCGCCTTGGGCGATGGCGTCCTTCTGAGCGTTCTGCATGGCGCCGACGTCGTAGAACTTCTTCACGTAGGGGCAACCAGGGTTGTACCATTCGAGGACGACGGTCTTGCCCTTGAAGTCGGACAGCGAGACAGTCTTGCCGTCCTTATCTTTGGCGGTGAACTCAGGAGCGGGCTTGCCGATTTCTACAGCGGCCGAAGCAGCTAGAGCGACGAAGCAAGCGAGGAGGGAGGTGAGGAGACGCATTGGGTGTTTTGGGTGTGAGGTGATTTGTAGGGGCTTCCTTACACATTACAACCCCGACGGTGTGCTGTCGTTACACTGTAACCACGGTTAAAGGCTGATTTTCGCCAATTTTTACTCATGGGTTGCCAAAAAGGACAAAAAGGGGGATTTAGACCCTGCTTATGGCAGACGCCCGTTCCACCGCCTTGGCTTGCGCCACTGAAGCCTCCCTCTGGGCGGACATCCACGCCCGTGCCCAAGTCGTGGCGCAGGCCGAGCCGGCGTTAGTGCCGATGCTGAAGCGCTACGTCCTGGACCGTGCGACTTTTGCGGAGGGTATCGTCCGTCGCCTCTCCGAGCGGATTGCGCCCACCGGTAATGACGTCGACTCTTTGGTGGCTGCCATGCAGCAGGCGATTGCTGCCGACCCAGAAATCCTCGCGCAGATGCGGGCCGATATTCGGGCTACCTTGGAGCGCGACCCCGCCACGGAGCATGCGTTGATCCCGTTTCTTTGGTATAAAGGTTTTCATGCCATCTCGCTGCATCGCTTGGCCCATTCGCTATGGAAGTCCGGCCGCCGGGAACTCGCCACACATCTGCAGTCGTTAATGTCCGAGCACTTAGCCGTGGATATCCACCCGGCTGCGTCTTTCGGTGTTGGCATTCTCTTGGACCACGCCACCGGCTTCGTCGCAGGTGAGACCGCCGTTGTCGGCGACAATGTTTCTTTCCTGCATGAGGTGACCTTAGGTGGCACGGGCAAGGCTCGCGGCGATCGTCACCCGAAGATCCGTTCAGGAGTGCTCATCGGCGCGGGGGCTAAAATCCTCGGCAACATCACCGTCGGCGAAGGCGCCAAGATCGGCGCTGGCTCCGTAGTCCTCAAGGACGTCGCCCCACATACCAGCGTGGCGGGCGTGCCCGCTGTCGTGATTGGACGCACCTCGGTCGATGCCCCGGCGCTCGACATGGATCACTCCCTCTAAGCGATGTCCTCTGCCAATCGCCCGCAGGAACGTCCCGGCGACACCCGCGTCCTCGATTGCCTTTATCGCGTGGGCGCGTTCGTCAACGCGACCGAAGACCCCCGGGAAGCCCTCGACTTCATTCTGGCTGAGATCGTCCATAGCTTGAACGCTTCGAGCGCTTCGATTGCGTTACTCGAGCCGACGACGGGTTCGCTCCGAATTGAAGTGAGCAATGGGCTCGCTGCCGACTCGATTCAACAGGTCATGGCGCAAGGGCAGGGTGTCACTGGTTGGGTCGCCTTACATGCACGGCCCTTATTGATTCCCGATGTCTCCAAGGATCCGCGCTATATTGAGCTGCGCCAAGGCATTCGGTCCGAGTTAGCCGTGCCGATGGAGCTCATGGGGAACGTCATCGGCGTCGTTAATTGTGACTCCGATCGCTTGGCCGCCTTTACCGAGGCTGACGTCGCTTTTCTATCGTTGCTGACCAACGAGGCTTCCAAGGCCGTTGGTCGTATCTGGTTACTCCGGCAGTTGCGTTCCAAGGCCGCCCAGTTGGAGGCGCTTGTCGGTGCCGCCCAAGAATTGGCCCGTGAGCGGGATGAGCCGGGCATTACTGCGGACTTGGCGCGGCATACGCGGGCCTTGTTAGGGGCGCGAGCGGTTGCATATTATCGGCTCAACGACCGCGAGCTCGCCTTGGGCTTCTTGGACGGCGAGTGCGCCGGTAGCGTGTTCAACCCGATCACGAGCATTGATCAGACCTCCATCGGCACGGCCGCGACCCGTCATCGGGCGTTGGTCGTACCGGTCGCAGGTAAATCCGAAGAGCACCTCTTCACGCGCCTCGTCGACCCCGTCGCCTCGTCTTCGTTGTTGGCCGTGCCCGTGCGTTATGAGGATGAGACTTTTGGCGTGCTGGTTTGTGTGTCGATGGGAGCCTATCGTTTTTCCGATGACGATAAGCATCTCGTGACCGCCCTGTCGTCATTCGGTGCGTCCTCAATTCAGAATGCCCGTCTTTACGCTAAGGTTTTTACGGTCGAAGAAGGCCTCCGCCGTAGCGAACGCCTCACTGCGCTCGGCCTACTATCTGCTGAGGTGGCGCACGAGATTCGCAATCCGCTGACAGTCATGAAACTGCTCTGTGATACGTTGGGTCAAGGCTTGGGCTCCGATGACCCCAAGCAGGAGGACCTCGGTGTCATGCGGGAGAAGGTCACACATATGGAAGGCGTCGTCTCCCGCGTGCTCGGAATGAGCAAAGCGCAGTCGGGGGCCTTTAAGTCTTTCCCACTTGATGGGGCCGCTGATAGCGCGGTGCTGCTCCTGCGCCTGAAGTTCCAGCAGGCGGGCGTGGAGGCCACGGTCGTTTCCGAGCCAGATCTCCCTTTTGTGGAAGGCAACCCTGGTCAAATTCAACAGGTTTTCCTTAACCTTCTCCTGAACGCCGTTCAGGCCATGCCCAAAGGCGGTAAGCTATCGTTGCGGGTGGCGCGCGAGCCCGGTCCGCAGGGCGAAGTCATCTCTGTGCGCATCGCGGATACGGGCTCGGGCATTTCCCCAGAAATCCTGCCGAAAATCTTTGAATCGTTCTTCACGAGCCGGGAAGACGGCACCGGCCTCGGCTTGGCCATCGTGAAACGCATCCTTCGCGATCACCGTGGCGATATCGTCGTCGAGTCTTCTGGACCCGCCGGGACGACGTTCAAGTTTTGGATCCCGGCCCTGAAGTAAGGAGTCGCTTGGCGGCGGTCCACACGACGGGCACGAAGGAGACGACGACTACGATAAGGATGACCTTGTGGAGTTGATCGGCGAGTGACGTGGTGCCTAAGAAGTGACCGAGCCAGACGAGCGAGCTCACCCAGAGGATTCCCCCAAGGGTATTCCAGCGCAGGAAGCGGGCCGTCGGCATCTGGCCCATACCAGCGGCAAAGGGTACAAAAGTACGCATTAACGGCACATAGCGCGCCAGGACGATTGCGGGTGGTCCTTTTTCAGCAAAGTAGCTGCGGGCCGCCTCGAGGTGTCGGCGTTTAAACCACCAGCTGTCGGCACGATTCTCCATGATGTGGCCATATTTACGGCCGAGCCAGTAACCAGTCTGGTCTCCGATGATGGCCGCGGCCGTCAAGGCAAAGGTGAGTTCCCACGGGTTAAAGAAGGCCGGGCGCTCACCGTTGGTAACGGAGAGGACGCCTGCCGTGACGAGTAAGGAGTCGCCGGGGAGGAAGAAGCCTGCGAGTAAACCGGTCTCCGCAAAGATGATCAGGCACATTAGGGAGATGCCCCCGACTTGGATCATCTGTCGGAGGCCTTCGGCGGTGTGGAGGTGGGACCAAAGGTCGCTGAACCAAGAAAGCATGCTTTCACTAAGAAGGGTTTCTCGTGCTTGGCAATCGCCTTGAAAGCTGTTCCCGTCCTCGCCACGCTCTGGTCCACCGATGTCACCCGAATTTGAATCCTCCGCCGCTCGTCTCCGGCACTCCGCCCTGCAGCATGGGTTGGCCGGGCAGGCGGCGCAGGAGGGGCCGGTGGTGCCACGGGCCAAAGCCTTTCTCCTGGAAGCTCGGGAGATTCAGTTGGCCGCGCATCGGGCGGGCCTTCCGGGTGATGAGGTCGCCAAACTTCGTTCCGATGCGATTGATATCGTCATCGACGCCCTGTACCTCCGCGCGGGACCGGCTGCCGCGAGCCTAACGTTGGTGGCGACGGGTGGCTATGGTCGCGCGGAGCTTTGCCCGCTGAGCGATATCGACCTCTTGGTCTTGGTCCCGGCCCATACGGCAGAGACCAAGCAAGCGGTGGAAACGATTCTCTACCCGTTGTGGGATGTCGGTCTAAAGGTCGGTCAATCGGTCCGCACGGTCGCCGAAGCCGCCGATTATGCCCGTAATGACTTACACCTCCACGTCGCCTTACTCGAGACGCGTCTCCTGTGCGGCGAACGCTCGCAGTTTGCCCAGCTGGAAGTGCGGTTGTCCGAACTTTTGAGCGGTGAGGCTTGGCAGCCCTTGGCTAAAGCCATCGTGGAGTCGCAACGTAAGCGTCGTGAAAAAGCCGGCGGTAGTGCCTACCTTCAGGAGCCCGACTTAAAGAACGGGGTAGGGGCGCTCCGCGATGTCCAAGGTTGTGTTTGGCTGGCCCGCATCGCCCGCGGCGTCGCCGGACCGAGCGGCCTCGGTGCCACGGGTTTTCTACCGACCTCCGACCTTGCCAAGTTCGAGCAAGCCCGGGCTTCGCTGCTGCGGCTGCGTTGTGAACTCCATTTTCAGGTGACCCGTCCGACGGAGCAGCTTTCGCTCGAACGCCAAGACACGATTGCCGAAGGCTTGGGCTACCCTGGTGATTTGAAATCCCGTATTGGTGCCTTGATGCGTGATTATTTTGACGCTGCCGATCACGTTCGCCGTTGTGCGGAGATGGTCGAAGGTGCCGTGATGGGCGAGCCCGAGCCGGCGGGGTGGGGCGAGCCCATTTTGGTCGATGGCTTCCGGCTTGTGCCCGGCGGCACCGTCGCAGCCCAGCATCGCCTCGTCTTTGAAGAAGACCCCGGTCGCCTCGTCCGCCTCTTCCGTTTATGCCAAGTCCATGAGGCTCGCCCGGAGCGGGCCCTTTCCTTGTTGGTCCGCGAGCGGGCTCACCTGCTGACGGCCGATGTCGCCTACGCCGAGGAGTCTTGCAGCGCCCTGCGGGCAATGCTGACCGAAGCGGGCCGCGTCTTCGGCGCCCTGCACGCGCTGCGTGAGCATGACCTACTTTACCGGCTTGTACCAGAGTTCGCTGGTTTACACTGCTTGGTGCAGTTCGAGTTCTATCACCGTTGGACAGCGGATGTGCATACGCTCCGTTGCTTGATGGAGTTAGACGAGATTTACGAAGGCAAGACCGAGGTCGATCGGCGCTACCGCGAGGTCGTCTTAGGCTCGGAGGCACCCTCGTTCCTCTACGCCATCCTTTTCCTGCACGATATCGCCAAGGCGGGCGGCATCGCCGGACATGCCGAACGCGGCGTCCCCATTGCCGAGGTCGTCCTGGAGCGCCTCGGCTTCGACGCGCGCGAACGCGAAGTCGCCGCCGCGGTCATTCGCCACCATTTAATCATGGGTATCTACTGGCAACGCCATGACGTGGATGATCCCGCCAACATCGAGCGCTTTGCATCCATTGTCGGTGATGAACAGGTCCTGCGGAGCCTATACGTGCACACCCGTTGCGATGCCCGCGCCACTTCACCGGACCTTTGGACGAGCTTTAAGGATGGTCAGCATGGGACGCTCTATCGTCGCACCTTAGCCAAGCTCGCCGGTGAATCTGAAGCCGAGGCCGAAGTCGCTGCGACGGCCTTG
>Ga0209354_10000279_pt1 | contig 24535 bp, 12 predicted proteins | sample LauGreSpBDMM15DD_2_FD_187562 | JGI IMG/M metagenome (GOLD analysis project Ga0209354, IMG submission 187562) | Freshwater lake microbial communities from Lake Michigan, USA - Sp13.BD.MM15.DD (SPAdes) (version 2) | ecosystem: Environmental > Aquatic > Freshwater > Lake | place: Lake Michigan...
ATTGGTTTCTACTCCCGACCAGCCAATCCATTGTTTGCCTTTACTGGCAACAATTCCAGCGGCTCTTGTCATAAAGTAAGTTTTCAACTGCATATCCGTAGCAATGCTTTGGGCTGTTTTTCTGGCTGTACAATTTTTACATTGTGTCCATTTTGCAAAAGATTTGGTTTCGTCACCTCCTAAATGGATATAGCCCCCTGGAAACAGTGGTGCTATTTCACCAATAACATCGCTAATAAATGTAAATGTTTCTTCCTTTCCGGCACACAACAATTCACTATTTACTCCTGCAGCACATTGAACAGCAAACGGACCACCAAAAGCAGCATTGTTTTTGGTACACGACAATTCAGGATATGCCGCTAAAACTTCTACACTATGGCCGGGCATCTCAAATTCTGGAATTACTTCAATGTGTAATGCAGCGGCATAATTCACAATTTCAGTAATTTGTGCTTGCGTATAATAGCCACTATTTCTTCCCGAACAAGTATTTACTGATGCAATAGATTGTAATTTTGGTCTGCTTTTAATCTCAATTCTCCAGCCATGGTCGTCTACCAAATGCCAGTGGAATTTATTGAGTTTGATCATCGCCATTACATCCAGTAATTTTTTAGTGGCAGCCACACCGAAAAAATAACGGCTGTCATCCTGCATAAAACTTCTCCATTTAAAACGTGGAAAATCTGAAATTTCAACAACAGGAACGGTCCAATTAAAGGAAGGAATTGGCTTTTTTGCTTCTATTTTGGAAGGTAACAATTGACGTAAAGTTTGCCAGCCATAAAATAATCCGGCTTCAGTATTGGCTTGAATGGTAATAGAAGTTGATTTTACAGAGAGTAAATACCCTTCATCACCAATGGTTGCATTTGGTGTAGTTAAAATAGTAAGGGCGATATCACCAGCAGACTCCGTCAACACAGAAGTATATACTGAAAAAGTATAGCCAGTAGCTTTTTTCAAAAAGGTCGACAATTTTGTGCCTTCATTGAAAGAATTGGCCTGAACAATAATATTGGAAGTAGCAGTGAGTTTAAATACGCCCAACCCTTGATTCACTGTTTGTGGTTTAGGAACGACGAATACGCCCTGGTTTTGAGCATTTAATACTACAGACAAATTGCAAAATACAGCAATCAACAAAACACAAGGCACTTTTTTGGCGCACCTGATCAACCTTACAATTGATTTCATAGCAAGAACTATTAAGGATTAATACAAAATTTAATTGTTTTTAAGCGGCGTAACTTTAAGCCAGTCAATCACCAAAGTTTTGGTGCCTTGCCATTTCATTTCTCCTGCCCAGGCAAGATCTCTAAAACCTAAAATGACATCAGAAGCATTTGTTGCTACTGCTTTTGTAATGGTGTGTTGGTGCACGCCATCAATAAAAAAATCTATTTTATCTTTGTACCAATCGATGGCATACACATGAAACTTGTTGTCTATTAAAGAAATTTGCTTCCCAGTAGAATCAGTAATTGCTTTGAACAAACCATCATAAGGCGTTTCAGTAGATACACTTGCATTTCCCCAACTGTTAAACCGAGCATCTGTCCATCCGTTTGGCGTGTCGATGTCATGATTTTCGGGTAATGTTTTCGCATCATCAGGAACAATTTCTATGTCAATTTCATTGAATATTTCATTGGCTTCTTGGTAGGTAAAAATAAATCCTACCAAACCTTGCACAGCAATTCCTTTCATTTTTACCTCCAAACGATGTCCTGGTCCAACTGAATTAACCGTGATGGTTTGGTATGGATTGGTTTCATCCATGTCATTGGTCAAATCCGAATCAACAACCAAATAGGCATATCCATCGCCGGGACAGATTTTATTCCAAGAGGTTTGTCTTGGGTTGATGTCTGCTTTAAAAGACCATTCACCACCTTCCACCGGAAGTCCTTTCTTATTGAATTCTTCAGTAAAATTTGTTTGGGCAAGCAAAACATTGCCCACCAATAACAATCCGGTAGTGAGTAGCTTCATAGTAGTAAATGTTTAGTAGAATGAATTATTTGTTTAAAATAACCAATTTGACACTTTTTGCTATGCTATTGATTGTAATGCTGAGATAGTAAACCCCTTCGGCCAATTCATTTGTAGCCATCGTTTGGTGATGCATTCCTGCTTGAAGTATTTGCGCTTCAAGTAATGTAGTCACTTTTTGCCCTTGCATATTGTATAATGCTATCAAGGTGTTGGCTGCTGATTTCAATTCAAAATCTACCTGGGTCACACTTGAACTTGGGTTTGGATACACTTTGAGGGTTTTAAAAGAAGCCTCTTCTTCCATTCCAGTTAAGGGACTTTCAACAACTTCAAAATCATCGGCACAAATCGGAGTCGTATTTCCAATTCTATACAAATACACAATTGCAGAAGTATTGGTATCACCGGTTGTAAAAATTTTGGTGAACTGGGTCATTACAGTACTGTTACAAATGGTTTCATAAGTAGGTCCGCCAAAACTTTTAGTCCCTAATCCAACATTGGTCCCTCCGGAATTGACATAACCATTAAATGCATACCTGGTCAAAGGTTTTAGGCCTACTACTTTTTGTTCCACCCCAGCTTCATTCAATGAAAGCAATACCCCTCTTGTTCCAGTTCTTGAACAAGAAGTACTGATTGCTCCAGCCCATAAATCCCAGGCAGCTGTTGTTTCAAAACTTCCATTCACCAGTAAATTTGCTGGTGCTGCAACCAAACTAACAGCAACCGTAAAGGTTTGTTTCGTGGTCACAGTACCATCTGAAACATCTAAAGTAACAGTATGATTTCCAATATTTTGTGATGAAGGAGTGCCAGATAACATCCTGGTGGTTGGGTTAAAATTTAACCAGGCAGGCAATACAGAAGCGCTATAAGTGAGTACGTCATTGTTGGCATCTGTAGCGACAAGGGTATAAGTGTATAAAATATCTTTTGTGCCTGTTACAATTGGTGAAGAATTAATAATAGGTGGCGCATTGGTTTGTAGCAAGTTTGGCCAATTGGCAAATTGGGAAGCATCGTTCATCAAATCATTGAATGGAGGAGTTCCCCAAGTAGGATTTGCATCAAGCCAATAACCTTGTTCTAAGCCAAACCAAAGTGCATAATATTGCGCTAAGTCGTGTATGGCAATTCTTTCATAAGATTTATACGTTTTAAAAGTAGCTTCAACAATATCCAAATCGTCTTCCATTTTGTTGAATCGTGTTAAATTGGTTTCCGCAAGAATTTCGTCATTATAAGTATTTGGAGCATTTACGCTTTTCCAGCCCGTTTCAATACCAATAGAAACTGGTCGTATAGGATTCAAACTTGCTGCATAAGACAATACTGGTATTCCCAAATTGAGCAATTTTGCTTGTGTATCATAATAGTCCATCAAAGCAACATGTTCCACGTTGTCCAAGATAAACTTATACATTTCTTTGGTGACATTGTTATAGGTTATAATAGCAGTAACCCAAGAAGGTTTCACCACTGCAGAGAAAACAAAAGGCTTTGCTCCCGCATTTTTAAGTGTCGTTTTCCAGGCATTTGTTTTTTGTAAAGCAAGTTTACAGAAATCAATCATGTCGGTATAAACGGGGGTTGACGAAGGTTCATTGTCAGATTGAATACCATCAAAACCAGCTAAAGGATGTCTTTGATTATAGCCACCAACAGCGTCAACTATAGTGGTAGTAATATTGGCATAATCTGTAAAATCATTGGCATCGTCATAAAAATAAAACAGTGCCCAAACTTTAATTCCTGCCGCATTGGCTTTTTGAATCAATGAAGCATACCCATCTTCATTGTAAAGCTTTCCTGTTTTGTAAATGTCCTGATCCCATTCCCATGAGCCTACAAATACATATAAAGTATTGATGGATTTGTTTTTACAAAAATCAATTAAATTGTCTTGAGAGTTTTTGTGGTTATCCACCAATTGTTTGTGTGCTGTAACTTCATCCCAATTATTATCTGTAATTGGTTTCCAAACCCATAGTGCCCTTTTGGTGGGTTTACTTAATAAATCCCAATTGACATGGGCTGTGTTTTGTGCTAATAAAGTGGAAGTCAGTGTTACATTCATCAATATGATAAATGTAAAAATGAATGTCAAACTTTTATTTATTGCTTTCATAATATTACTAATTATTGTCAAAATGAATAAGTATGCGTTTCGAAAGATAAATTTACACAAATAATATAATAAAATAATGAAATCTTCATATTATTTTTTAAAAATGCTTTCAATATTTTCTAAAGCTTTCGTTTTATGATATTAAAAAATAAAAAAGTGAATTTAAGCACCTAAATCAAGTACTTAAATTCACTCATGATAACCTATTTGCCAGTAAAGTATTTTAATGAGGCAATACGCTCAATTGCATATTTTGAACTTGGTTATTGCTTGAATACCTGAGATAGTAAATTCCTTTTTCTAATTGTTGGGTGTCAATCTGTTGGCTATAACTTCCTGCTTGTAAAACTGCAGGAGCTAATATTGTATTTACCAATTTCCCCTGAATATTATACAGGTCAATCATAATTGTTGAAGGTTCATTTAAAACATATTCAACCTGAGCATTGCTAGAAGCTGGATTTGGATAAACCTTAAGTTCACCCATTGAACTTTGAGTATTAATTTCTTCTATTCTGGCTGAGGATAAATTTTCAATTACTTCAAAATCATCAGCGCAGACAAGCGTGGTATTACCTTTTCTATAAAGGTAAACCGTTGCTGATGTATTACTCGAACCTGTAGTAAAAGTTGTTGTAAACAGAGTCATGGCAGTGCTTACACAAGCGGTATTGGTTGTTTTACCACCATAATTTTTAACTCCAAGTGAAACAGTGGATCCTTTGGTATTCACATAACCTTTAAACCTATAAGTGGTGGAAGGTTTCAGTCCATTTATTATTTGTTCAAAACCTGCTTCATTGGCAGACAACTGTGCTCCTTTAGTACCCGTTTTTGTACAAGTAGCAGTCGTGGTTGCAGCCCATAAATTCCAGGAACCAGTACTTTCAAAACCTGGATTTAAGACATAATTTACGACACTTGTTGTTGCGGCAACTGTAATCACAAATGCTTGGTCTGTAGTTACTTTTCCGTCTGTAACTCTTAAAGTAACATTATGATTACCAACATTAGCTGCCGACGGCGTTCCTGACAAAACCCTTGTTGAAGTATTGAAAATAAGCCAAGTAGGAAGTAAGGTTGCGCTATAAGTAAGTAGATCATTGTTGGCATCTGTAGCAGCAATGGTATAAGTATAGGTACTATTTTGAGTTGCAGTTAATGCAGGTGTAGAAGTAATGACAGGTGGTGCATTGGTCACCTGAAGTGAATTTGGCCAATTCGCAAATTGGGAAGCATCACTATTTAGATTGGTATATGGAGGTGTATTCCAGGTGGTGTTTACATCGAGCCAATAACCTTGTTCTTTACCAAACCAATGGAAATAATATTGAGGCAAATCATGTATTGCAATTCTTTCATATGATTTATAAGTATTAAAAACAGCTTCGACTGCATCAAGATCTGTTTCCATTTTATTGAAACGGGTAGTTACTGATTCTGCCTTAATATCATCGTCATAGGTGTTTGGAGCAGTTACACTCACCCAACCCGTTTCAATACCAATTGCGACTGGTTTTATCGGATTTAAACTTGCTGCATAAGCTAATACTGGAAGTGCCTTTTCTTTAAGTTTTAATTGGGTATCAAAATAATCCATCAATGCTACATGGTCTGAATTATCGACCAAAAATTTAAACATTTCTTTATTTACACCATTATAGGTGTATGTTTCAAATACCCAACCTGGTTTAAGCACCGTTGAAAAAATAAATGGTTTTGCACCCGCATTTTTTAAAGTTGTTTTCCAACTATTGGTCTTGGATTGTGCAATTTTGCAAAAGTCAATCATATTTCCATAAACAGCTGCATTTGAAGGTTCATTATCAGACTGTACGCCTTCAAAACCGGTAGTTGGATGTCTTTGGTTAAATCCACCAACTGCATCTATAATTTTTTGAGTTGCATTGGCATAATCTGTAAAATTATTTGGGTCGTCATAAAAATAAAACAATGCCCATACCTTTATTCCCACTGCATTTGCCTTCTGAATAAGTGACGCATAACCTGCTTCATTGTATAATTTCCCGGTAGTAAATGTAGATTGATCCCATTCCCATGCTCCTACATATACATAAATGGTATTGATGGATTTGTTTCTGCAAAAATCAATCAAATTGTCCTGGGATTTTTTGTGGTTATCCACCAGCTGTTTATACCCGGCTACTCCATCCCATTGTGGACTCGTTAATGGTTTCCAAACCCATAAGGCTCGTTTGGTAGGTTTGTTCAACAAATCCCAATTGACGTGGGCAGTATTTTGCGCAAATACGTTTGCAAACATTGTAACTGTAATCAACAAGACTATTGTTGAAAACATTACTACTTGTTTCGTTAAATCTTTCATAATACAATTAATTAGGGATAATATTGTTAATTATCACATTTTGAAAGATTAATTTACATATATATATTACAATAAAATATTCGTATAGTTATATTTTTTCTGAAGCGTCAAAAAATGCTTCTAAAGCTTACGATTTATCGATAAAACATATTGAATCTTTTCAACTATACAATATAAAAGCATATTGAAATATAGTTGCTTAAAAAAGAAATGAAAACGACAATAAATAATTGTTTAAAAAATTGGCCGAATAAGGAATTGTGATTCCCCATTCGGCCAAAGGCAATATTGTAAAATATGATTTTTATAGTTTAATGTACAATCACTAATTTATAGGTTTTTGTTAGGTTATTGATTGTAGCATTGATATGGTAAACACCAGCTAATAAATGGTCCGTTTTAAATACATAATTATGCACATTTTCAGGCAACAATTGGTAATCAATAATTGCACTGATGAATTGCCCCTGCATATTGTAAAGTGATAAAGAAGTATTGGATGCATGCTGTAATTCTAAATCAATATTTAATGTACTAGAAGCTGGATTTGGATATAACTTAATTTCATGTATTGCATTGTCACTGTCCATTCCAAGAGGTACATCTTCCAACACTTCAAAATCATCAGCGCAAACGGTGGTGGTATTTCCGATTCTATAAATAAAAACATTGGCCGAAGTATTTGAAGCACCAGTTGTAAAGGGCAATGAATACTTGGTAAATACCGTACTGTTACATTTATTATTTTGAGAAAACATGGCACCATCATATTTATTAACGCCTAATGTCACATTCGTACCACCAGTATTTAAATAGGCATTCAAAATGTATTTGGTATTGGGTTTAAGTTTTGTAACTACTTGTTGAACTCCGGCTTCATTTTGAGTTAATTGAACACCATAAGCACCAGTTCTAGCACAATTAACACTTCTTGTTCCGGCCCACATGTCCCAAATTCCAGCACTTTCAAAATCACCAAGCAAAAGATAATTGGTAGCTGAAGACATGGCAACCACTTTCAGCACAAATACCTGATCAACAGTTGCTATGCCATCTGAAACCCTAACCGTTACATTATGATCGCCAATATTTCCAACTAAAGGAGTTCCTGACAAAACATTGGATGAATCATTAAAGGTTAACCAAGATGGCTTAACAATAACAGAATAGGTTAATTTGTCATTGTTGAGGTCAGTGGCTTTTAAGCTATAAGAGTATAATATAGAGACCGTTGCAGACGTAAGTGGTGCATTAAACACAGGAATACTGTTCACAATAATGGTAAATGAATTGTTGGTCGTTAATGTTCCATTAGTCACCTGTAAAACTACATGGTGGGCATTGATGTTTGCCACAGTTGGCGTACCTGACAAAACCCTGGTGGTTGGATTAAAACTTAACCACGAAGGAAGCGTTTTGGCACTAAAAGTAAGTGATTTGTTATTTGGATCGGTAGCTGTTAATGTGTAAGAATAGGCTACATCCTGTATCGCCGACAAAGTAGCGGTACTTGTAATTACTGGAGCCCCGGGAACTGGTATGTCATTTGGCCAGTTGGCAAACGGTGAAGCATCAACCTTTAAATCAACATAAGGTGGTTTCACCCAGGTTGAATTCTTGTCTAACCAATCTCCTTGTTGCGCACCAAACCAATGTGCAAAATATTGAGACATATCATGAATGGCAAATCTTTCATACGCTTTGTATGTTTTAAATATGGCTTCAACCGCATCAAGATCTCCTTCTAACCGGTTAAATCGCGTGAGATTCGTTTCTGCTTTAATCTCTTCGCTGTACGTATTGATTGGATCATACACTTGAAACGAACCTGTTTCTATCCCAATAGCCACTGGTTTTACTGGATTTAAGCTGGAAGCGTAGGTCAATGCTGGCAAAGCGATGAGCTTTAATTTTGCCTGTGTGTCGTAATAATCCATGATGGCGATATGGTCAATCGCATCAATGATAAATTTAAACAGTTCTTTGCTTACTGCATTATAAGTATGCACATAACTTACCCAAGCAGGTTTTATTACACTTGAAAAAATAAATGGTTTGGCTCCCGCATTTTTTAAGGTAGTTTTCCAAGTATTGGTTTTTGATTGGGCTAACTTTAAGTAATCAATCAAAGTAGTATAATTACTAGAAACATCAGGTTCAGCATCTGACTGGGCACCATCAAAACCGGAATTTGGATACCGACTGTTAAATCCACCAATGGCATCTATTATTTTTGGTGTTGCCGCAGCATAATTTGATAAATCATTAAAATCATCATTCAAATAATACAATGCCCAAACCCTGATTCCAACTGCATTTGCTTTGGTGATAAAAGCGGCATAACCCGCTTCATGATACAGTTTACCGGTATTAAAAATTGCCTGATCCCACTGCCAATTGCCAACAAAAAGATAAATGGTATTGATGGATTTGTTTCTACAAAAATCAATTAAGTTATTTTGAGAATTTTTATGGTTATCTACCAATTGTTGGTATCCAGCCACGCCGTCCCATATATTGGTGGTATTGGGTTTCCACATCCAAATCGCTCTTTTGGTAGGTTTATCCAACAAATCCCAATTTACATGAGCCGTATTTTGGGAATAAAGCTGAACGGAAATTCCAGACAAAAAGAAGGTAAGTAAAGTCAATAGCAACACTAAACCTTTTTTTGAATTTTGATTTAAAGTGCAAAAAAATAGTGTAGCATTTTCCATATTCTATTGATTAGTGGTTATTAAGTATGAAATAAATTTTTAAATTAAATGCATTACATTGATCAATGCAGTATTACTAACTTATCAATGGTTGAATGCTTGTTTATGGTCGTTTTTATGGAATAAATTCCGTTACTAAACAAATTGGTATCGAAACTGAGGTGCTGTTTCCCGGAGGTTAAATTTTGATTGTCAATCAATACCAGTTCACGTTGACCCTGAATAGTATATATTTCAATTGTGGTAATTGCATCGCTATTTAATTCGAAATCAATTGATACAGTATTGGTCGCAGGATTAGGATAAACCGTTAACAATTGCGTAGTATTTTCATCTTCAAATCCTGCTGGTAAAGGACTTTCTATCACTTCAAAATCATCGGCACAAACCGAAGTTGTATTGCCAAATCTATAGAGATAAACTGTAGCTGAAGTGTTGGTATCACCTGTAGTAAATATTTTTGTAAACTTGGTAAAAGTGGTACTGTTACATATTGTTTCAAAAGTTGGACCTCCAAAATTTTTGGTTCCCAATCCCACATTTGTACCACCAGTATTTAGATAAGCATTAAATGCATACCTTGTTAAAGGTTTAAGTTTATAAACAATTTGTTCTGCACCCGCTTCATTGGCTGACAACAACAAACCTGCATTTCCTGTTCTGGCACAAGTGGTACTAATTTTTCCAGCCCATAAATCCCATATTCCCACATTTTCAAGACCTTCAATTAGAAGGTAATTTGTAGTTGGTAAAATATCAATGACATTTATTACAAATGTTTGATCAACAGTAGCTTTACCATCAGTAACCCTTATGGTTACATGGTGATTTCCAATGTTTACAGCTGAAGGAGATCCAGTTAAAATCTTTTTTGTCGCATTAAAGGTTAGCCAGGAAGGTAAAACTGGAGCAGTAAAAGTTAGTGGATCTGAATTTCGGTCAAGAAAGGTAATTTCATAATTGTACAGCAAACCCTTTGTAGTAGTGATAATTGGTGTAGAATTTATTATAGGAATACTGTTGACTGCAATCGTAAAAACCTGATTGGTAAATACTTTTCCATCTGTAACACTTAAGGTAACATTTTGATTGTTGATATTGGATGCTGTTGGTGTACCTGTCAATACTTTGGTGGTTGGATTAAATGTTAGCCAAGCAGGTATCACTTTAGCGCTGTAGGTGAGTGCATCACTGTTTCCATCTGTAGCAGCAATGGTATAAGTATATTTTACGTCCTGAGTTCCTGTAAGTATTGGAGAAGAAGTAACCACTGGTGCCAAATTGGTTTGCAAAGGATTTGGCCAGTTGGAAAATTGAGAAGCATCTTTTTTAAGGTCAACATAAGGTGGAGTATTCCAAGTGGAGTTTACATCCAACCAATCTCCTTGTTCTTTTCCAAACCAATGGGCATAATATTGAGGTAAATCATGGATGGCAAATCTTTCAAACGATTTATAGGTTTTGAAAGTGGCCTCAACGGCATCTAAATCTGCTTCTATTCTATTGAAACGCGTAGACACTGATTCCGCATTGATTTCATCATCGTAAGTATTGATGGTATTGTCAACGGCATAAGCGCCCGTTTCAATGCCGATGGCAACAGGCTTTACAGGATTTAGACCTGCCGAATAACTTAATACAGGAAGCGCTATCTCTTTAAGTTTTGTTTGGGTATCATAATAATCCATCAATGCCACATGATCGATGGCGTCAACAATAAATTTAAACATTTCTTTGGTAACAGATTTATACGTATAGTTATTCAATACCCAGGCAGGTTTCAACACACTAGAAAAAACAAAAGGGGTTGCACCAGCATTTTTTAAGGTTGTTTTCCAAGAATTGGTTTTAGATTGTGCTAGCTTACAAAAATCAATCATATCCGTATAGGTGATAGGTTTGGAAGGTTCATTGTCAGCTTGTACGCCATCAAATCCTGAATAAGGATGTCTCTGGTTATAGCCACCCAAGGCATCAATGATTTTAGGAGTAGCATTGGCGTAGTCCGTCAAATTGTTGGGGTCGTCATAAAGGTAAAACAATGCCCAAACCCTAATTCCAGCTGCGTTTGCTTTTTGTATCAAGGAAGCAAACCCATCTTCATTGTATAATTTTCCGGAAATAAAATTAGCTTGATCCCATTCCCAAGAACCCACAAAAAGATAGATGGTATTGATAGATTTGTTTCTGCAAAAATCTATCAAATTGTCTTGGGATTTTTTATGGTTATCAACGAGCTGTTTATATCCTGTAACACCATCCCATTGGTTGGTAGTATTGGGTTTCCACATCCAAATGGCACGTTTGGTAGGTTTATTTAAAAGGTCCCAATTGATGTGTGCCGTATTCTGGGCAAAAAGATGCTGGGTCATTCCAAAATACAAATAAACAACCATCGACAGGATTAGCAAAAGACCTTTACGAATCTTTCCATCATTAGCCCCTTTTATACTTATAAAATCTTTCATAAAACCATCAATTAACTATATAAAACACAATAATCATTTTTCGTAATGTAAATTTACAGAAATTATTATAATAAATAACAAAATTCTTATATTTTATTATGAATATAAAATGTAAGACTTCAATTTCTTTCGAATAAATTATTTTAGTGATGATTAAATATAATCCAGGTTTTAAAACCAAAAAGCCCTGGCTCAAAATTTTGAGCCAGGGCTTTTTGGTTAAATTTTTAAAAATTAATTTGCAGTTAATTTTGTCAAAAGGGTAACATAACCTTTAATAGGTTTTTTGTTGTTTTTTAAATCTAAAACATAATAATAGGTAGCATTTTCAACCATTTGTCCTTCAGTATTGGTGCCATCCCAAGTATTAAAGGGTATTTGAGAGTCATATTTTTTAATAATTACTCCCCACCTGTTGAAAATGCATAAAGAGGCTTGCGGTTGTTTTTCAATGCCCACAATTTGCCAAACATCATTTGCCTGATCATCATTTGGAGTAAATGTATTTACCAAATGTACATTACAGTCTGTACTTACAAATTCAAATACAGTATCAGCCAACAAGCAAGTGCCTAATAGTCCTTGAACATGCACATTGTATTTTCCGGGTTCAGGAAAAGTGTGGGTAACAGAACTTTGGTGATTTGAAATAACATCTGCGTAATTATCAGTACCGATATTCCATTTGGTATTGTCAAGTAACGAATCCGTTCCTGCAATTAAAGTAGAAACATAAGTTGCACATGAATCCAATGCCGCTAAAGTGAGGTGTTGTCTTTCATAAATAAGTGAATTCACTTCCGCATCTACCACATCAAAACAATAACTTGTAGCCTCAACGATATACATACTGTTACCATCAACTACAGTTTGTAAAGTTGCATTTGTTTCATTGGCGATTAAATCATTGTCTTTGAACCATTGTAAAGTATACCCAAATGGAACAGCACCAGTAGAAAGTGTTACACTTGTTCCGGAACATACTGTTCCAATAGCGTTTAATGAGGGTACATATCCTGGCAATACTTTTACGGTAATCGGTTTGCTTTCGCCAACACAACCATTGGTACTTGTGTTAATGACATAAGTAAAATCCTGCACCTGATTACTGGTATTGTGTAATTTATGGATAAAGCTGGCACTTTTTGACGTATATGAGCCATCAGAAGCTCCGCTAATGGTTGCATTTGGAACATAAGACCAGGTAAATTGCGTATTGTCCAAATTAGAATTCATTCCAACATTCAAATTGTATTGGTCACAAACTGTATCCTTAGCGGTCAATGTTAATTTTGGCCTTTGATATACTGCATAATTTTGGATAAAATTATTATAAATCGTAAAACAATATTTATCCATTACTTCTTCAAATTGTATATTTCCATCCACATTGGGTAATAAATACAACGACTTACTAGCTGAATTTGAAGTTTCAGTTGCATTGTTGGATTGATAAATATATTTTAATACAAATGGATCAATTCCAGTAAATTGTAAGTCAACTTTTAAAGTGTCACCAATACAAATAATTGGTGGTACGATGGCTGTTACTTCTGGATTGGCAACAATATCCACCTTTGCATAAGCCATTTGACTTTCACAGGTTCCTACAGAATTGGTAGCCCAAAATTCTTGTGTTTGAAGTATTGATGTATTTATTGCCGCAGGATTTGGTGAAGATGTACTTGCTGTAGAAGCAGTGCTGTACCATTTTATTGCTCCAACTTGTGCCGTAGTTGCTGTAACAAGTGTGGGTGTACTGAACTGACAAAAATAAGGTTTTGTCACAATGATGATTGGAATATCAGGGGCTGTTATAATATTTATTTTAGCAGTTGCTGTATCTTTACAACCATTCATATCTGTTCCGGTAACGGTATATGTTTTGTTGCTGTTTGCATTGAATGCTACATTGTCAGTAATACCATTGTCCCAGGTATAAGTTAGTGCGCCAAACCCTTTTAATGTTACTGGTGAAAACTGACAAACTGTTGGGGGGGTATTTGCAGTTACTACTGGTAACGCATTTATGGAAACATTTGCAGTAGCTGTATTTTTACAACCATAAGCATCTGTTCCGGTGACAGTATATGTTTTGTTGACGTTTGTGGTGGCAATTGGATTAAAAATATGGGTAGCAGACAAAGTAGCGTCTGGATTCCAGTCATATATTCCACCAACACCTGCACCACTTGCATTTAATGTTTTTCCATTCACATCACCAAAACACACAGATCCACCTGTAGCACTAATTGTTGGTTTTTGATAAATGGTAACCAAAGCTGTGGCCGTATTGCTACATCCATTTCCATCAGTTCCGGTAACAGTATAAGTAGTAGTTGTTAATGGAGAAGCAATTGGATTTGCGCCGGCTGGATCTGACAAATCTGTAGCTGGGCTCCAGCTATAAGAACTTGAACCTACAGCGCCACTTGCTGATATGGTAGTTGATTTTGTGGTCGCATTTTCACAATAGGCACCTCCTATTGCTGAAATAGTTGGTTTAGGGTTAACGGTTACGGTTGCGGTTTGGGTACCTGTACAACCGTTCGCATCTTTGCCTGTAACAGTATAAGTGGTCGTTACAGTTGGTGTTGCCACAGGATTTGAAATTCCAGGATTTGATAAATTGGTAGCAGGAGTCCAAGTATAAGTAGCACCAATTCCTGCGCCACTAGAAGCTAAAGTAACACCAGTTGTACCGACACAAAATGCTCCGCCAGTAGCTGAAATTATTGGATTCGGATTTACGGTAACTGTAACTGTTCCAGTATTTTTGCACCCATTCGCATCAGTACCTGTAACGGTGTAAGGTGTTGTAGTATTTACAGTAAAAGATACATCATCGGTAATTCCACCCGACCAAGTATACGTACTTGCTCCAAGTCCTTTTAATTTTGTTGATCCTCCTGGACAAACAGCTGTAGAAACAGCAGTAACAGTAGGTAATTGATTTACAGTAACTGAAATGGTAGCGGTTTTAGCCGCAGAGCACCCTGTAGCAGGGCTGGTTACAGTATATGTTTGTGTTACCATTGGATTAAAAGCAACCCCATCTGTTACGCCATTATCCCAAATATAATTTGCTCCACCTTGTCCATTTAAAGTAACAGGATCTCCAATACAAATGACACTTTTACTGGCAGTTGCAGTAATTGGTGTATTGTTTACGCCATTTAATGCTACTGAAACAGTAGCGGTATCTTTACAGCCGTTGCCATCAGTTCCGATTACGGTATACGTGTTAGCAACCAAAGGAGTAAAGGCAACATTGTTTGAAACACCATTGTCCCAACTGTATGTACTTGCTCCAGAGCCGTTTAAAGTTACAGCAGTACCAGGACAAACTGTTTGTGGTGAACCGCCTGACACCACTGGTTGTGGATTAACGGTGACTGTTATTTGATCTGTAGATCCTGCAGCACAACTTGTTGCTGTATTTGAAACAGTATATGTTTTGGTTGTCGTAGGTTTAAAGGAAACATTATCGGTTACTCCATTGTCCCATACCATTGGGTTTCCATTCCCCAACGATCCAAATAAGGTTACAGCATCGCCCATACAAATGGTTATTTTTGAAGCATTCGCTTTTACAAGTACGGGACTTCCTGGGCTAACAGTTACTTTCACTTGGTCAGTAGCGGTACAAGTTTTATTGGTAATGCCATCTACTGCTTTTACAACCGCTGAACCTGTAACGGTATAATTGGTAGTTGTTCCTGCAGTAAACGTAGGGCCTGCAATATTAGTGGCAGATAAATTTGTAGCAGGTGACCAAGAAAAGGTGGTTCCACTCACAGTTGAAGTAGCATTCATTAAAGTTGTTCCACCACAGATGGAAACGTCATTACCAGCATTTACTTGCGGACTGTTTAATTTCACTGTAAGTGTATCGGTGTCTGTACAGCCACTTCCATCAGATACATTCAGTGTATAATTTTGAGAAATAACAGTTTGAGTATAAGCCGCATCAATTTTATTTACACCACTTTGTGTTCCACCAGGACCACCAATTTGATTATAAGTATAAGTATAACTGGCATTTGGAGTCGATTTTAATTCTATCAAACTACCTAAACATGCAATATTATAAGGTTTACTTAAAAAAAGATTTGCCACAGGTCCTGGTTTCGTAGTGACTGTTACTGAAGCAGTATTGGAGCAATCGTTAGCATCAGTACCAGTAACTGTATAGGTTTTTGTTGCCAAAACTGTTGCAACAGGATTTGAAATGGATGTGCTGGTCAATCCTTGAGCGGGTGTCCAAACATAATCGCCTGCTGGTCCAGCACCAGTAGCGTTTAACTGAACAGTCATGCCTTTACAAACAGGTAAAATTGGGTCAATAGTAATCACAGGAGGAACGCCTGCTTTGTATTTAACATACACTGTATCACTTGAATTACATTTATTGGTTCGAAATTCTATGTCATCAATTGCAAAGTCATTGTATCTTGAAGTTACAGTATTGTCTTCAATAGAAATTGTAACGGTTGTAGCTGCACCAGAATTCCAGGTAGTATAAAATTGATTCCATTGATTTGCTATTGGATTGGGCGGATTTGGAAGTGCAGGATTTGATACAACGGTGTAAACTCCACCAATATTGGTCCCATTGATGTCAAAATTAAGGGTAGCATCTATATCACCATAAGGACTTAAGTTTCTCACCCAGGCAGAAAAAATATAATTTGTATTCGGTATTACTGTAATGGATTGTTGCCAAACTTTTATCCCTGCAACACCATTACCATCAATAAACATATAGTTCCCAGTACCAGTTGTATGGTCTTTAAATTGTGACGCCCAACTTATATTAGCTGCACCATCTGTAACAATAGAATAATACCCACCACCACCAGGAAATTCACCAGCAGGAAAATTTACATACCCAGAAGTAAAGCCTGAATTGCCTGCAAAATCTCCATTAGTAATTAAATTGATAGAACCGGGTTCCAATGTATTTATTATATACCTACCTGTATCTGTTACAGTAATGCTTTGAGATGTAGAAATTTGAGTTGAGGGATAACCTTTATACCATTCATAAACTGCGCCTGCCGGAGCAGTTAAAACTTTATTAACAGTTGCTCCCTGGCAAATAAAAATATCGGGACCAATGTCAGGTTTGCCACAGGCATTCATTTTTGAAACACTTTCAACACGTTGAATTTCAGTTACACTTTTAGAAGAATCAAGACCTGAATTCTTTAAACCCAAACTGTCCAAAGTATTTGTATTGTTGTTGGAATCGTTTGCAATGAAAGAAGAGGCAAGCACAATACTTTGTTGAACAACAAGAAACATATAAACTACGATAACCTTTGCCATAGTCTTAATATTAGCACTTTTGTAAAATATAGATTTCATAAGCTTTCTTTTTAACTGAATTTAATACTTTAATAAAATAAAAGGTAACCATAAAATTATTTGAAATAATAATTGTATATTTATTCATACAAATTTACAATTTAATCTTTCATTAAACACAAAATGATTTCATTTTGTTTCGATACTTTTATATAATATTTAAAAATGTATTTCATGAAAGCAAATTCGCTATTTCACTATGCGACAATTCTCTATTCGACCATTGTATTGTCGAATCCATACCGCAGGATTTGTAATCTGAATTAGTGCAGCGTGTGTCGGATTGCAAATCCTTGGATAGGGCTTCCGAATTGCAAATTCGGAAGAGCGGATTTAAAAATAACAAGATCCGCTATTTCGCTATTCGACAATTGTATTGTCGAATCCCTATCGCAGGATTTGTAATCCGAATTAGTGTAGCGTGTGTCGGATTGCAAATCCTTGGATAGGGCTTCCGAATTACAAATTCGGAAGAGCGGTATAACAAGATCCGCTATTTCGCTATTCGACAATTGTATTGTCGAATCCATATCGCAGGATTTGCAATCCGAATTAGTGTAGTGTGTGTCGGATTGCAAATCCTTGGATAGGGCTTCCGAATTACAAATTCGGAAGAGCGGTGTAGCGTGTGTCGGATTGCAAATCCTTGGATAGGGCTTCCGAATTGCAAATTCGGAAGAGCAGTATACATGTCAGCAAACAAGTACCTTATAAGAAAAAAAGCATTGCCGAAAGCGCGACCCGCCTCGGTGGGAAACGTCCTAAAAAAAGCCAAATAAGCAAGATTTGATTAACTTATTAGAATAACTAATTTCACCCAACAGGTTTTATTTATGTTTTTCAATCAAATCATTCATAATACCATAAACCTTTTCTTTGAGTGCAGGAAGGTCTTGTTTGGTTAATCCTTGCGTTGAAATGGCATCAGCAAAATATGTACGTATAATTCCTGGACGCACCAACAGGTAAGACAATTTAGGCATTACATACCTTGAGTTGATAAGCACCACTGGAATAATGGGTGTTTGCGATTCAATGGCAATTAAAAAAGCGCCATCATGAAAATTCGTCAAATTATTGGTAGTTTCATTCATGGCTCCTTCTGGATAAATAAGTACAGAAATTCCCATTTTTAATTTTTGAATCAATTGCAAAATACTTTTTTGTCTGTTTGCAATGGATTTACGGTCCACAGTCACCACAATTTTGCTATAGATATACCCAAATATTGGCGCCTTGGTAATTTCTACTTTGCCCAAAGGCCTGAATTGACCAGGAATCCCTAGCATCAGCGTTACCGAATCAAAAAAAGAATTGTGGTTAGAAATATAGATATGTGCTTTTGACCTGTCGATGGATTCACGGTTATAAAATTTATAAATTACCATGTAAAATATCCCCAAAAGCACGGCCCAAATCTTTAAAAAGAAATAACCAACTGCGCCACCTCTTTTATCACCCAATACCAAAATAGGTATTACAATCAAGGGAAACATGGGCACCATGATACAAAAAAAGATAAATACCAGCCAAACAGAATAAATACGTAATGCGATTTCTTTGAACATACAGTTTTAAATTTAACGGGGAAATTACTTCACCACAAAAGCTTTAATGGTCATGTTTTGTACTGGAGCTGTTGGGTCGTTGGTAAATACCGTAATTGTTTTTGATTGTGATCCTGACCTTCCAGTTGAATTGAAAGCGATATTGATATTGGTACTTTCACCGGCAGCAACAGTTGTTTTTTCTGGCACTGAAGCAGTACAACCACAACTCGCTACCGTTTTTCTAATTTTCAAATCGCTCTTGCCCATATTGGTAATTACGAAAGCCGCTTTGGAAACCTCTCCTTCTTTCACTGTACCAAAATCAATTTCCTTTTTGTCAATGGCTATTTTGGGAGCTAGGGCCAATTGGGCTTCCGTCATCGGTGCAAAATATTCTTCAATAGTTGCAGAGATATAAATCAATTTTTTGTTTTGAGCCAATTCATTGGTTTCAATTTCAAAATAATCGCTTACATAGCCATAGTCGTTTCTGGCTTTTGGATTGTACACAATTTTGATAATACCTTTTTCCTTTGGTTTTAATACAGCAGGTTCCACGGTGATGGTTGAATATTTGGGTTGAGAATTTAACACTTTTAAAGTCAGGTCTATTGTGGTGTCGTTATAAATTCCGAATTCTCGTGTAACAGGCTCTTTGTCAGAAATCTTATCCAGGTTAATGTAGCGTGTTTGTACCCTTATTCCTCCAATTTTATCAGGGAAATCCAAGTTTGGACTTTTGAATTTTGGTTTTACCTTACCTTTAATTGTCAGCACAATCGTATCGTTTCCATTTTCTGAACTGAGGTATACAGTCAATTTTTTTTCAAATGGACCAGGGCGATTGGTGGCATTAAAAATAGCTTTTACAAAACCAGAATCTTGTTTAGAAATTTCCTCCAGAGACCAACTTGGTGTGGTACAACCACATGAAGCGATTACATTTTGAACGGTAACTGCTTTATCAGCAATATTTTTGAATTTAAAAGTAAATGGGTATTCACCACCTTCTTCTTTGATAGTGCCATAGTCGTGTACCAATTTATAAAACTTTACTTGAGAATTTTGGGCAAAACCAACCACACTTATGGTGAGCATTATCAAGCTTAAAATTGACTTTTTCATATAGAATGGATACGTAATATTTACAAATGTAACAATGAAATTGATTAATGGGCAATGTTTTGGTAAATGCTTATAAAGGTTGAATTCACCATAGACTTTTTAGGTATGCATACTATTATCCTAATAATTACACACAACACAAATTTAAATTTATAAATTTGCCAAATCAATAAAAAGTTTTTAATTAGATGGCAAGAATATTAACAGGAGTTCAAAGTTCAGGCAGACCACATTTAGGCAATTTATTAGGAGCAATTGTTCCAGCCATAAAATTGTCAGCACAAGCAGGAAATGAATCTTTATTCTTCATTGCCGACCTTCATTCCCTAACCACTTTGCGTGATGGGAATACCCGTCGTGCAAATGTGTATGCTACCGCAGCTGCCTGGCTTGCCTTTGGTTTTGACACCAATAAAAATATTTTTTACCGCCAGTCAGATATTCCAGAAGTATGTGAACTTGCCTGGTATTTGAATTGCCTTACGCCATTTCCAATGCTGGCCAATGCGCATTCATTCAAAGATAAATCTGAAAAATTAGCCGATGTCAATGCGGGATTATTTACTTATCCTGTACTGATGGCCGCCGACATCTTATTGTACGATGCCAACATTGTTCCTGTAGGAAAGGATCAGGTGCAGCACCTGGAAATGACCCGTGACATTGCCTCCAAATTTAACGTTGCTTATGGCGAAACCTTTGTGATTCCGGAAGTAAAAGTGGACGAATCGGTAATGACTATTCCAGGTACGGATGGGCAAAAAATGAGCAAGTCGTACAATAATTTTATAGACATATTCTTACCTGAAAAAGAATTAAAAAAGAATATTGGCTTGATTGTTACTGACAGCACTCCGCTTGAAGACCCCAAAAATCCTGATACCTGCAATGTATTTATCCTTTATTCTTTGTTGGGAAATGAACATCAAATTGCTGATTTAAGGGCCAAATACCTGGCTGGAAATTTTGGGTACGGTCACGCAAAAGTAGCCTTGTATGAATTGATCCTAGAAAAATATTCCAAAGAAAGAACCTTGTTTGACCATTACATGGCCAATACCAACGAAATAGAAATTGAACTTCAAAAAGGTGCTGAAAAAGCCAGGGCAATTGCTTTTAAAGTTTTGGCCAAAGTTAAAAGTCGTTTAGGATTTGGACCAGCTTTATAAGTGATGCGTGTTTAGTTTTGAATGTTGAGTGTTGAATGTTGAGTAAAACAGCTTTATAAGTGATGCGTGTTTAGTTTTGAATGTTGAGTGTTGAATGTTGAGTAAGCCAGCTTTATAAGTGTTGAGTGTTGAGTTTTGAGTGTTGAGTAAACAAAAGCTTTATAAGTGATGCGTGTTTAGTTTTGAATGTTGAGTGTTGAGTAAGCCAGCTTTATAAGTGATAAGTGTTTAGTGTTGAATGTTGAGTAAACCAGCTTTATAAGTTTTGAGTTTTGAATGTTGAATGTTGAATGTTGAGTAAGCTAGGTTTATAAGTGTTGAGTTTTGAATGTTGAGTAAACCATGTGATGATTAAATTAACTAGATAAAAATGAAATCAGTAATAAGTACATTATTAGTAAACAGAAAAAGTCTCTTAACACAATTAGAAGGCTTAACAGAAGAACAATTGTATACCATTCCTAAAGGTTTTAACAACAATATTCTTTGGAATTTTGGACATATTATTGTTTCCCAACAGCTCCTAACGTATGCTATTGCAGGTGTACCGATGCATGTTCCTGCCACTTTAGTGGATTCGTTTCGTAAGGCAACTTCTCCGGCAAACTGGAGCAATCCATTTAACTTAGAAGATTTAAAAGCGTTGGCCATTTCGTGTATCGAACAATTTGACAAAGATTTGGACGCCAATATATTCTCCAACTATAAACCTTATTTGACTTCAACAGGCTTAACCCTCCACAATATTGATGACGCCATTTTTTATAGCCAAATGCATGAAGGTTACCATAGCGGCGTGATTGCTTCTTTAAAAAATTTGGTGAAGTAAAATAAAACAAGTCCATTCTAAACGTCTAGAATGGACTTGCTTTACTAAAAACTTTATTTTCCTAAAACCACTTTTTTACAAGGATCAAAGTCACCTAAGTTTTCGAAAGGATTGATGTTGGAATCTGGTTCGGTTTTAACCTCTAATTCCTTTTTAACTGTAGTTACTTTCACTTCTGTTCTTCTGTTAATTTGATGTTGTTCGTCAGTACATTTCACATCGTTTTTACATTTATTCAACAACTTCGATTCTCCATAACCTCGTGCGGTAATTCTTGCATGGTCAATACCCATACTTACCACATAATCCACCGCCGAAGTGGCACGCTTTAAAGACAACTCCTGGTTGAATTTATCTCCACCTCTTGCATCAGTGTGTGAGCCAAGTTCTATTCCAATTTCAGGATAATCATTTAAAAAATGGACTAGCCTTACCAAAACCAATTCTGCATCAGGACGAATCGCCCATTTGTTATAATCATAATACAAATCTTTGATTTCAAAGGTCACATTTTTTTGAACCTTACTCAATTTTAAAGCATCTACAAAAGCGGTTGTATTGGTTTTTTTCACTACCAATTGTTCACAATCCGCAAAATAGCCATCACGCATTGCTTTGACCAGGTAGCTGCGTTTTTGTTTTCCTTTAAACTCATAATTACCATCTTTGTCTGTGGTAAATATTTGGTGAGATTTTGATTTTTTATCATAAACATGCACTTTCACATTGGCCAAGCCCATTTTTGTAGTCGCATCGACCACCTTGCTTTTCAACAAAACATTGTCATCTTTTTGCACAAATACCAAGCGAATGGTATCATCATTTACCAAGTCTTCATTGAAATCAACCAAGGCTGTCAAGGTTTCTACATCGGGATGAACTCCGGTAACTTTGTATTTTTGTCTAGTAGGCAATTCAAAACTGGTTGGAATTCCTCTGGCTGAATTCAAGGTTCTGATGTCTTTGTTGGTTTCGATATTGGTGACGGTTAATTTGATGGAATCAAGAGGAATAATTGTGCCGTCCAGCTTTTTCAATTGTGTAATCACCACCAATCTTTTCTTTTCCCTGCGTTTATCAAACACATAATAAATGTCATCATCTGAGCCTCCATTTCTCCTGTTAGAACTCAAATAGGCATGTTGTTTATTTACCACCATATACCCAAAATCATCTTTGTTGGAGTTGATAGGATATGCCAGGTTTTTAGGCTTCTCTTCGGAATTCAAGTCTTTTTTAACGATGTCCAATCCTCCAAAACTTCCCCAACCATCTGAAGAAAAATACAATACATTGTCAGCATCCACAAAAGGAAATACTTCACTGCCATTGGTATTTACGGTGGGTCCCAAATTGACAGACGTTCCCCAGGTTTCGCCATTCAACACCACTTTATAAAGATCCATTCCGCCATAACCTCCAGGCATATTGGAGGCAAAAATCAGGGTATTGCCATCTTTCAAAATTGCCGGATGACATACAGAATAGTTGATATTGTTGAAGGGTAATTTTTTGACGTCTTTGTATTTCCCTTTGTCATTCAAATCCGCTTCCATAATCATGAGCTTGATAAAGCCGTCATTTTTTTGACTTTTAGCATCATTCGTGGTATAAAACATTTTCTTTTGATCCGCAGAAAAAGCGATGGAACCTTCATGGTATTTTGAATGCAGGTGTTTGTTAAACTTCAGGGAAATTTGACCATAAGATTTGTCTTTGTCCCACATCGAATCGGTACTTGGATGATGGCCATAATAACCCATTGAAGTACTTTCATTGGCAGTTTCTGGCGTATGGTCGGTGTGTAATTTTTCAATTTTATCAGAATACGCTACATGAAGTACTTCATTTTCTAAACTTCCCAAAGGTCTTTTGTAAGGTGTTTTGATTATGTTGGTTGTGTCTGCATAATACAAATCCAGGAAAGGGGTATGGTTCCATTCTGACACCAAATGTACTGGACCAATTGCCCTATTGGATACAAAAACCATGTTTTGACCCACTACAAAGGGAGAAAATTCTGTCCAATGTGTATTGATATTCAGGTCAAATAAATCAATAAACAAAGAATCATGTTCAATTTTAGACAATTGTTCCAGAAAGGTTAAACTATTGATAGCAGTTACATCATGAGGAATTTCTTCATGGTATTTTCTCCAGGTAATTAATGATTCATCGTATTTGGCATTAGAAGACAAAACCAGGGCTAGTTTTTTCAGGTAGTTGTAATCATTTTTATCCAAAGCTACCACCATTTTCAAAATCCGTTCGGCATCTTTTGAGTCGTTGACTTTCAAATAGGCCTCTGCCAAATTTTTCAAATCACTCACATCAGTAGCATTGGCTGCCAGCAATTCTTCATAAAGAACAATAGCTGAGGCATAATTCAGGTCATCAAAATCCTTTTTTGCTTTTGCCTTTTGGTAAGACACTTGTCCCATCAATAAAGTATAAAAACCCAATAGTAATGTGGTAAGTAGTACTTTTTTCATCTTCGTAGCATTAAGGGATTAAAAATAACGTGGAGAAATTACCTTGGATTTTGAACCAGCAAATTCATAGCGCAGCATAATTTCATTGGAACCTGAGGTAACCGAATTTGACAAATCTGAGATGGTGTAATCGTAGGCATATCCAAGTTTCCAACCCTGAGCAGGAATAAATTCAAGTATTCCAATGATTGCATCTGCATTTCTATATGAAGCACCCACAGAAAATTTATTATAAAACCATACATTCAGGTTCAAGTCAACTTGTACCGGAGCACCTGTAACGGCTTTGGCCATAAAGGATGGTTTGACAACTACAATAGCACCCATTTTTTTCAC
>Ga0209354_10000282_pt1 | contig 24436 bp, 25 predicted proteins | sample LauGreSpBDMM15DD_2_FD_187562 | JGI IMG/M metagenome (GOLD analysis project Ga0209354, IMG submission 187562) | Freshwater lake microbial communities from Lake Michigan, USA - Sp13.BD.MM15.DD (SPAdes) (version 2) | ecosystem: Environmental > Aquatic > Freshwater > Lake | place: Lake Michigan...
ATAGAAAAGGATACAATATGACTAAAGAATATCACGTTTTTACTACAAATGAAAATAATTTTGAGCAGGGTTTTGTATTTGAAGTAGACAGAAACGATGACCCAAAATACATAATGCTTAATGAGTTATGGATTGTAAGTTGTAAAGACAATAATGAGATAAAAACTCGTATTAATTTAAAAGAAATGATTAATAATATTGGGCAAAGAATAGGGGGGAATGTAGAAGAAGATGGAATGTCTCAGATTGTAGAGATATTTAAAGACTTATTCTCTCCTGAAAAACAGTTAGAAATTCGTGTAGATATGTGTGAACAAGAGATTAAAAAAACTGATAATACTGCTGACCAACTACTGAAAGCGGCAGAATACGCACAAAGAGTACATGAAAAAGAAAATCCAGACCTCTCAATAATGATAGATAATATACTATTAAAGAGATTACAGGATAATGAAAAATGATATTACTACCTTCTATGAAGTATTTAAATACGATCATAAAGTTAAAGAGTGGAAACATATGGGATATAAATGTATAGATTGTCATGGTACTTTCTTAAGAGAAAGTACATTACCTAAACATATAGCCAACTGCATGGCTGCTAAAGCCAAAGATAAACGTAAAAGAAAAAAGGGTCCTGGTCGTGATCCAGATGAAAGTGTAACCATACTTGATGTTTCGGGTAAGGTGTGGAAGCCTATAGATTTTAATCAAAAAAAATCTTAACTGTGTTTATATACAGTACTCACATTATTTACCATTTTACGTAACGATAAATATAATAATAACTATTGGAAACTTTAATGCCAAAGCAAATCAACTCTGACTATAACGAGGTAAGAATACCATTCGCTAAGATGACCTTTACGCCTGATGTACCTTCTACCGCGTTGGCTCCTAACGAATACAACGATGGTCAGAATGTTGAAACAGATGTTCGTGGCATAAGAAGTATGGCAGGTGATCAAGAAATATTAAACACTATCCCAGGCACGCCTACTTTTGTTTCTGGAGGCTTTAGACAAAATAATGAATTCTGGTTTGTTGTCGCAACCACTGAAGGTGTATGGTATGCAAGTAATGGACAGACTGATTGGTATGATATAACGCCAACTGATCCCAACTTTAATCCTGCCTACGATCAAGCAACAAACATTACAGAAGCCTGGAATGGTACAGTAGCATTTTTTAATGATGAGCAGAACCCACCTATGTTCTGGCCTGATGCAGTAGATGCTGTATTAGTAATGTATAGTAATCAAGTACCATTAGATATTAATGATATTACTCCAGTTACTGGTACAACTAGATTAGTTGAGTTTGATACACTTGTTGCGGCCCCATTTGCTGTTGGCGCATATGTAGCAATAACTAATGTTCTCCCAAGATATTATAATGGTACATGGTTAGTAACTGCATGTACTGTTAATGATGTAACAATTGAATGTAATGTTGCTGACGCTTATGGTTCAGGTGGCAATGTTGCACCAGCATATACATGGAACTATAATGCTGATTGGTCTAACGTGTATGCCAAGTTTATGCGATTATACAATACACCTAACGTTGGTTCAATATTAGTTGCAGGTAATTTAACAGCAACTAATGCAGTTACAGATGACACAGAATTATACCCCGTAACTGTACAATGGAGTCAAACATTTGGTCTTAATCAAGCGCCAACAACATGGACACCAACAGTAACAAACGTAGCCAACCAATTAGAAGTCCCATTGCGTGGCCCAGCATTAGATGCATTCCCTTGTAACGGTCAATTCTTCTTATGCAGTTACTGGGACACAGTTGTATTCAGTCCCATCAACTATGCAACAACTTCAGCACCTATACTAGGCGTTCGCCAGTTCAACCAAGGACGTGGGCTACTGTCAAGTAACTGTTGGGCTAACACTGACAAACTTGTATATGGTGTAGACGCTAGAGACATATGGGTCTTTGATGGTCAAGACTTTCAAGGCTTAGGTAATCAGCGTGTTAAGAATTGGTTCTTTGATCAATTAGATCCTGAAAACTATGACAGAGTTTATATGGAGACCAACACACAGCGCAGTCAGATAGAAATATACTATCCAGATACTAATGCAACTAACGGCGTACCAAACAAAATGATTAGTTATCGTTATGACTTAGACTGTTGGAACGCACCAAGAGATGTTGATGATGCTACATTCAGTTGTGAAGCACCAGTCTTTAATTATTCGGAAAGTGTATGGCAACCTTTATTAAGTTCTCGCACAGTTGTATACGCTAGAGGTTTAACTAATCAAAAGTTAATACAAAAAGATCAAGGCTATCAATGGTACAATGGTGATCCAATTGAAAGCGTATTCCGTCGTGACAACATTAAACTATTAAAAGATTATAGCGGTAAGTTAATGGTACATCGTATACTACCTGAAATTGTTAACATAGGTGCTGTATCAAATGAAAGCAACGATATACCAATAATGCCAGGCTATGGTAATGTATCAGTTACAATCGAGGGGGCAAACAGTGTAGGCTCTAGCGCAGTTAGCGTAAACACTGTTGTAGTACCTGTGAACAGTGATGGAACATCAGTTGAAAAGAATCCCTGGGCACAGATAGATCAGAATGGATTTCGTGTCAACACAATCGAATTAGGTAATACTTCAAACAATAGTATATGGATGTGTAGTGCAACAACCTGGCAAGTCACACAAGTTGAGGATGATCGTTAATGGCTACATTCCCAGTTGAAGTTAGTGATAATGAAGGCATTGTTGATGCTGTTAATTATTTGCTATCGGGACCAAGTGGCTTAGGTCAAAACTTTCAAGGCTTTAGTGCTTATCTTCCTGTATACATAAGACCATCAGGTAGACAACCGTGGTCATTGCCGATTACAGTGGGTGATCCTCCTACACCACAACCATTAGATCCTAGTATATATTTGTCATTGCCTATCACCGATATAACAATTGTAGGTGGCAATCCATCAGCTTACTTGCTTGTTACTTTTACTGCCGCTTATACTGACCCACCGTTTCAGTTTGGAGATAAGTTAGACATTGCAGGTGTAACTGAAACAGGTAGCGATGAACCATTAAACGCTACCAGCTATGTAGTTTTCAGTTGCACTAACACTACAGTTACTATAGGTTACAATGGTGACTTTGAAGAATTTACTTGGAACACTTATGTGTCAGGTGGAACAATAGGTAGAGATTATTTGAACTATCCATTACCTACAGATTGCAATGGTAGAGTTACAGTATCAGGCCCAACAACACAAGTGTTTATTTCAGCACAGATTAATTTAGAGTGGGAGTATAATTGCACAACTGATTGCAACTATGATGTAGTAGTGTATATAGGTAGATCAAGAGGCTTCCCATCAGATACTCCAGGCAGTGCCGAATACTTGTTTGCAGATGAAGTATTAGTAAGTGAAAAAACATTTACTAGGTCAGTAGTTATTGGAACAGGTACAGACAGTTTAGAAAGCATTTTCAGTACAGTGCTTGATGGTCCCGATCTAGATTTTGGTTACTATTGGTATATACTACACGCACAGTTTAATGTACCAGGATCATATGATGTAACAATAGGCAAAGTAGCGACCCTGTTGCGTAGTTTAACTGCACAGGTCATCAAACAATAAAATGCTAAATACAATAATAACAAAGGTAATACTATGAGCGGAGTAGTCAATTGGGTAGATAAAAATATCGTACAGCCTGTAATTAATAATCCAGTCGCAGTGCTTGTTGATGTGGGCTTAATGGCTATGGGCGTACCGCCAGTATATGCAGCAATGGCAGGCGCAGGAGCTAACACAGCAGTTAAAGGTGGTAGTGCTGAAGACATTGTTAAGTCAGCATTAGTAGGTGGAGCCACAGCTTATGTTGGTGGTCAAGTCGCACAAAGTGTTGGTAACGCTGGCTATGGTCAGGGACTTAGTGGTGCTGCCGGCGGAGCTGCAGGTGGTGCAACAGCCGCAGCATTAACAGGTGGAAACATTCTTCAAAGCGCATTAACCGGTGGTGCAGTTGGTGGCGCAATTGGTGGAACAATGCAATACTTTGCAGGCTCAGGCGCTGTCAATCCAGCAGCAGAAGGTAGTAAAATGACTAGAGCAGAATATGCTGCTAGTATTCCAGATAACGTTTTAGAAGCAGCACTTAATACTTCAGATCCAGTAGGTTATGTTAACAAAGAAATGGGCTTTACTGGTCAAGGTACTTCGGCAGGTGGAGTTAACGATGCACTAGCAGATTATAAAATGGCAAGCACACCAGCAAGAATGCCTACAACATCAACTCCAGTAACATCAACACCATTAGCACCAGTAGCACCAGTAGCACCACCAATGAGTATAGACTCAGCATTAGCAATTGCAAATGCTCCAGGTATTATCGATCCATTAGGTTCATTAATACAATCTATGGGATGGAGTCCAGGAACTTCTATTGCAGCAGCCACACAAGTTGCAGATAAGTTTGCTAAACAAACAGCGGATCAAGTTGCTAAGTCTAGAATGGATCAGTTAAATTCACAACAACAATCTAACATGAAAGTTAGAGTTGAACCATTAATGACTGAAGCTAACAACAATGCAAACATTGATAATATAATGTCTAAGTCTCCAGACAGATCATCAGTGATTAAAAACTTAGGTTGGAGTGACAACCAATATACACAAGAGGCTGCACAAAGATTAATTGATAATTATAAAGCTGAATCTTATGCTGGTCAACAATTAGCAAATCAACAAGCTGATTATATTAAATCGCATATGGTTACACCTCCACCAACTCCTGTAGTAGCACCCGTTGAACCAACAATAACTCCTCAACCTGTACCAGTGACATATAATGCTAATGGTGGAATTGACTTAGGACCTGTTAGTCCTGAAACAGCAGCATTAACTCCACAACAAGTCAATCAACAAATATTGCAAGTGTCTCCAGAAATTGCTGCATTGACTCCACAACAAGTTAATCAACAACTTAATATTCCAGTAACTACACCAGTTGCACCTACTCAAGTAACTCCTCCTAATACAGTTGATGTTGGTGGTGGAAACTATATGGATCAGCAAGGAAACATAGTTGATAGTAATGGTAATATCACACAACCTGCAATACAGCCAGGGCCTGCATCACCTCCTACTGTTAATGCTGATACACCTTTCAAAGTTGATGTGAGTGGATCTGCAGGTTTTGCCGAGAATCCAAATCCAGTTAAAACAGAATTTAGAAGTCCTAATACAGACTTAGCAACATTAGATCAAATCAATGATGGTACAGCACAATATAACGCACAAGCTAATGCATGGGAAGTTGAAGCTGGTCCACCTAGAGTAGTCTCTACTGAACAAGTAGTGACTGGTGATGGAACGCCTTATATTCTTACACATTTTAGTGATGGATCATTTACTCAGCAATTGGCTAATCAGCCTGCACCACAGCCAGTTAATACAGGTAGTGGGTCAGCAGTTGTTACACCACAAGTACCAACTGTTCCATCCAACATGTATCAACAACCATATGTTGATCCTAATCCTAACGCAGTTGTTACTCCAGGCAATAATACAGGATTAGGTCCCGTAGCAAATGTAGATATTACAGGTGGCAACGTTGCTACACCTGTATATATTCCACCACAAGGTCCAGCAGCAGGTGATGGTAGCGCAGTAGTTAGACCACAAGTACCAATTGATACAAGTTCAACTATTACTCCAGGTACTACTCAAACAGAACAACCATTGTTACCTCTTGTACCTACAGAGTTAACACCAAGACCCCCAGTAGAAAATATCAGTGCAGGCGGACCAACTACTCCAGACACTGTGATTCATAATCCAGCTCCTCAGGTAGTTATACCACAACCAACTACACCAACTACACCCGGAAGTTCAACACATTATGGAACTTACTCTTTTGGTACAGGTCCACAGTTAAACATACCTCAAGGACTAAATCCTGGCTATATACAACCAACAGACTTCTACAATACTAATAGTCCTGTACAAAGTCATTACTACTGGGGTGGTCATCCATATCAACCTGGACCTACATTCAATCAAGCATTGTATAATAATGTACCAAACGCACCCGGAACACCTTGGGGATTACAGCAATCGTTCAATCCGAACTATGTATATCCAGTTGCGCCATAATTAATTTAACTAAATAGAACATAAGGAAACATATATGAGTTTCGGAAAATCATCATCAACAACAACGGCAGAGTTAACTCAAGAACAGCGTGACGACATAGCGGCGCGAACAGGGTTCTTTACAGGAACTATTGCACCAACATACAATGCCGCAGTTGGCGGAGCTACTGATGTGTATAATAAAAACGCAGGCGGTGTGTTAAATGCCGCACAGAATCAAGCAGGCGTTGCAAGTCAAGCACAACAAACATTAGGTAGTACAGGTGAAAGTGCATTACGAACTGGCATTAGTGGATTAGAAAGTTTATTCAGTCCTGACTATGAACAGAATCAAATCAATAATGCTCTTGCACCTGCACAAGCACAGTACTTACAAAACTTAGAAATGCAACAACGTCAATTTGGTGGCGCAGGTATGTTAGGTAGTTCAAGACAAGCATTAGCAGATAGACAATTAGCTGGTATGAATCAAAGTCAACAAGCACAAACAGCCGCACAAGTTCAAGCAAACATTGCAGGTCAACGAGCTAACGTAGGAAGTCAATTAGCACAATTAGGTCAAGGTGGCATTGGTCAAGCATTAGGTGCAGCTGGTCAACAAGTAACGGCTGCGATGACTCCACAACAATTATACAATCAATATGCCAGTGTTATCTTTGGCACACCTGCAGCCAGCTATACTCCAGACTTTAGAGGTACTCAAGGTAGTACAACTACAGGAAATAAATTTGGAATGGATTTCGGCAGCGCAATGAAGTACTTATAAGGTTAAAATATGGCATACGCAGATTACAGTTTATCAAATACATCAGGTTACGAAACAGAAGAAGAACGCCGTCGCCGAGAAATGGCAGGCCAAGTTGGTCCTGTTGATCCAGCATCTATGTATCAATTAAGTTCTCCACAAGGTGATTCAGGCTTAGGCTTACAGTTGCCTGAGCAAGTGCAACAACAAAATATGCAAATGGGTCAACCAGCAACATTGCCACAAATGCAACCTCAACCATTGCAGAACGTTGACCAAAGTCAACAACCGGCAACCCTAGGGGAACAAACAGGTTATGGTCATCCTGTTCAACAACATCTAGATATGTATCAAGCAGCGCAAGAAGATCCAGGCGCATTAATCAAAATGAGTCAGGATCAAAATGCACCTGAATGGATGCGTAGTCGTGCAAGAGAACAGGCTGCTAATTTATTGAATAACGAAAAAGGCTTTGCAACTGCACAACAACAATTAAAAACTATGTCACCAGATGACTTAGAAAGTTCAATACGTAAAAAGACTACTGAAGGTAGTTGGTTAAAAGCTATTATGTATGGTGCATTGGGTATGGAACAATCTGCACAAACAGAAGCAGCCAAGTTAGGCATTGGTAAAGAATCAGCAGTCATGGGTGCTGATGGTACTCCTTATTTAATTAAGACTGCTGCAAACGGTACGCCAATATCAGGTTACAATGCCACTACTGGCAAACAGTTATCAGCTAATGAATTAGTTACTGCAACCGCTGGCGCCCAAACAGTTAAAGGTACAGTTACTCATACTGGTAAAATGCAAGACGTTACTACAGGCGAAATATACTATGAGCGTACTACTCCGCAAGGTATTCAATTAGTTGATACTAATGGTAAACGTTATAGTGGTGCTACTAATAATTTACGTGCATATGGTATTGGTAGTGATATTGCTACTCAAAATATTATGCAAGTCAATAGATTAACAAACGAATTTATTGCTAAACCAAGCGAAGCAGCAGCAAAAACATTAATGGAAGCAGCAGCAAAAGCTGATCCAGGTGATGGATCCGAAATTCGTAAAGTTCAAGAATTAATAAGAACATTACCAATGCCTAGAGGCGGTGGTATGCCTTCTACAACAGTTAATCAACCACCACAACAAAGCATTCCGTTATATGATGCTCAAGGTAGACCAACAATGTCTATGCCATCAGAAGCGGCTCCAACAGTAGCAGCCCCAGTACAACCAGCCCCACTATCTAATGAACAAGTTACTAGAGTAGATACTGACATTGCGGCATTAGACCGCGAAATCAAACGTACACCACCTACAGAAACAAACAGATTAGGTATTCTTAATAATGAAAAAAATAAGTTAGTACAATATAAAAATAGTTTAGGTGGTACAGGCGCTGTTAGTGGTGGTGCTCGTAGACCAGGCGAAAGTTTTGATGCTTATGAACAGCGCAAGGCACTTGCTAAATCAGCAGCCGAAGGAGGCATAGATGTTAACGTAGCTGAACAAAAACAATTTGTTGAAAAAGTCATTCCTGAAGTGCAGAAAAAAGGTGACGACGGCAAGTTTGTTGCTGACACACGCAGAACACAGGTTAGCATGTTGACAGGACCCAATAGTCCTATAATGGGTATATACCGTGGATCAGGTACTAGTTATGACAAGGCTCGTGCAGTGTTGCGTGATGCCGTGAGTGGTGTGTATGCTCGTACTGAAGATCCTAATGGACTCAGACTCAGCGAAGATTTGCGTAATATTAGCATTCCTGCTGAACAATTGAGTGCTTTAAAAGAATTTGTGCAAATGAACACCAGCATCAATGCCAAGACTCTAGCTGAAAATGCAGGCGAAGGTCCCAAATCTGATGCAGACATAAGAATGAACCAAGCAGCCAACATGACCAATATTGGTGACTTGCCAGCGTTTGCTGCACTTACAGGATTGACACGCAGTCAATTTGCTGGTGACATCAACAAACGCAAACAAGATTTCTTAAACACCAACAGAGACATTTACAAAACGCAATCACAACTGGAAGCAGTTTGGGGCAAAGAAAAAGACCTGTTGAATCGTCAATACGAAGGAATCTACAAGGCCAGACTCAACTACATTGACAGTCAAATGGTGCAGAAGTTTGGACACGATTGGCGCAAGAAAAAGGATGATGATACACAAGCATTCTATAGAAACGCCAGTATCCATAGCTTTAATGTATTTTCTACCCCCAATTACGATACACAAACACAAAAGTTTGTGTATCCAACACAGCAGTCAAAGATAGCCGCAATGCGTGCCATAACAGGAAAATAATATGGAAGAAGAAATTAATAAATTACGCCAAGCAGGATTCAGCGATGAAGATATTCGTGCTTACATGGAAGAACAAAAATCATCCAGCAATTCCACAGCACCTGCTCCTGTAAGTCCAGAGCAATCTGCTGATACTCCTATACGTGTTGACGAAACTGTGCCTGACTATGGTGGCACAACTGAAACTTCTTTTGGAGAAACACTGGGCACAGTTGGTGCTGCTGTGGCACCGTACGCACTGCCAGTGGCCATTGGTGGTGCAGGTTTATATGGTGCCAGCACACTCAAAAGTGGATTTGATGCCATGAAAGAAAGTGCTGCCGCAAGAACGGCACAGGCCAATGCACAAATGAAAATGGCAGAAGGTATTCAGCAACGATTTGACGCTAGACAAACATCTCAAATGAGCAAAACAGCACCAACTTACAATGTGCCCACTACCACTGCACCTGCGCCAACTTACAATGTGCCCACTACCACTGCACCTGCAGCTCCTGCTGCACCTCAATCTCGTCTAGGCGTTGTTGACCAAGCAAGTAACATTGTAAGAAAACTAGCGTTAAGTAAATTATTGCCAGCAGCACAAGTAGGTATGGGATTATTTTATACTAGCCCTGAAGAAATCGCTACTTTAAAAGCTGCTGAAGAACTACGTAAAAAACAAGGCTTAAAAAGATGACAACAGCAGAACAACTAACAACTGTCTTTAATAATAATTTTGTAGCATACTTTCGCAGTCACGCCGCACATGTTAATATTACTGGAAGAAACTTTCGTAGTGATCATAAATTACTTCAAGGTGTTTATGAACGCAGACAAGAGCAAATTGATAAGATAGGTGAAATATTACGTACAATGCAAGAGTACATGCCCTGCAATATCAATGATGTTATTAATGACAGTACAATACCTACAGATACTATTGAAGGTTCAGCAGATACTTTACTAGAATCTGTAATGATGGATTTAGAACATTTATTAGACGATTATAAAGCACTAATTGTTATTGCTAGTAATGAAGGATTAGAAGAAATTAGTAATTACGGTCAAGATCAAGCATTAGATTTAGAAAAATCTATTTGGATGCTAAGGTCTACATTAGATTAAGTTAAGACACCAACGGTGCTATCAAGAACCATATGATTTTGTGTCTTTCTAGTATGGGCATCAACGAATTGGCAGGCGAGTTTGTTAAGCACTAATCTTTTTGTAAGCATAGCTTCCGCGAATGTCATAGCCTTCTTTAGCATGTAGCTTTAGAAAGCCAGATTGATCTTTACGCATAGTTGTAGAACAGATTATAGGTACTTGAGCATATGTTGCGAAAGATTCCCATAGTTTGAACATGTCTTTTAGTAATTGTATTCTAATTTTAGGTGATAGTTGTAAATCAACATGAGCCATACGTATGACGACCATTTTGTCGTCACTCCAGGGACTAGTTTCAGTACTTGTTGCCCACGTATATGCTAGTAGTTTACTATTATCATCTTTTGCAACACTTAATAAAGTAGAAAGAGGACCATAGAATTGATTGACAACAGCTAATGTAATGTTTCTGCTGTAAGTTACGGGTTGAGGATCAAATATAGTGTCAATTTCACTCTGAAAATTGCTTTCAGCCATTGCGACTATTGCTACTACATCAACTCCAGTAGCAGGAGACCAAGTATAGTTCATTGCATTTCCTTTCAATCTACTATTTAATATAAAGATAAATACTGATATGGAAAAAGATACAGAAATTGAACAGCCAAAGAAAAAGGGCAAGGGCGGCTATCGTCCCGGTGCAGGTAGACCAAAAGGGTCTACTGAACAAGTAACTATTGGTGGTTTATTAGATACATTAAAAACTCAAACTAAAGGTAGAAAATACGAAGATTTATTAGTTGAGGATTTTTTAAAAGCTAGAACGAACGGAGATTCGCAGTTAACCGTAAAATATCACAATTTGATATTGAACAAAGTAATGAATACAATTGCTAAGATTGAAGTCACTGATAGTCAGGATCAAATTGAAGCTAAAAAGATAGCTTTTGCAGAAGCATTAGCCAAACTTACTGGTATACAGAAAGAATAAATAGATATATGAAAAACGGATTATATGCAAATATACATAAAAAACGAGAACGTATAAAAAGTGGGTCTAATGAAACAATGCGTAAGCCTGGTACTAAGGGAGCGCCCACAGCTAAAGCATTTAAAGAGTCAGCAAAAACTGCAAAAAAATCTTCTAAAGGAAAAACAAAATGAAACCAAATTCAATAACACAAAGCGATACAAATTTAGGCTTTGACGGCGCGGCAAGTATGTCGCCTACTCGTTCACGTAAATATCAAACTAACCAACACACAGGTTATATGAATGACGGACGATTAGTCAATAAAGGACGTGGTCCAACAGTTGGTAACAAAAGCGATGACAATAGCACATACCCAGATGCTAGAGTAATGCCTGCATTACCAAAACAAGGTTCAGTTCGTGACAACATTAATCGTGGTCCACAAGTTCGTACTAGTGGTGGTGGTCGCTTTCCTGAGACACGTAGTTGGGATCCAGTATGTGGACAAAATTATAAGGGCAACGCAGACAAAATTAATGTCGGTCGTGGTCCAACGAAAGGTAATCAAGTATGAGAACTAATACATCTAACTCACAATCAAAATCCATCAATCAAAAGCGTGGCCCAACTACTGGCAACAGTGGTACGCCAAGCAAGCGTGATGAGTTTATTAAAGTAAAATCAACTGGTGAAAAATCAGCATTAGCAGATATGGTAACTAATGCAGTTGCTAATCGCGGTCGTGGAATGAAACCATTCATAGATCCTACTGTTGAAAGTTTACACGCCAACACAGGACCTAATGTTAACCCAACAAGTAATGGTTCTAAACTTCCAGGTAAATATAAGTCACCTAAGAAGTGATAAATACTATCGTGTAAGCATACTGTTAAAGCAAGTAAGAGTGGCATGGGGTCACTCTTACTTTTTTAGAAAAGAAAAGAAAAGATATGAACAAAAAAACAACACCTTCAAAAACACCCGAATCAGATAGCATTTGGGATTCAACTACACTTGATCTTTCAAGCAATGATAATATTGACCTTGATAGAAAAACTGATTCATTCAACCCAGCAAAAACAAAAATAATTCAAATATCTGAACAAGAGTATGATATTGATGGATTAATGACTGATTTTCCAACTGCAAAAGAACTAGAACGATTTGTCTACGATGAAACTGGAGTCGTATTAAACCTTAAAGGTCGTGCCAATAAATTAAAATATCAGATTGCAATGGATGTATTGAATGGTGCTGCTGTTGAAGATAAATTTCTTGGAAGTGAAAATCCATACATTGATAAAATGGATTTAGTCCCAGTAGATCCTTTAAAAGCTATACCAAAAAGAGATCTAGACTTGCCTCCAGAATCAGAAATACAAAATAGTTTTTATACACCTTTTGTACCTCATCCAGATAGTGATTTACGAGCAAGAGGTAAAAAAGCTATGTGTATGTTTAGAAAATACAAGACTGGTGAAATCAGTTATGAGATACTAGGTCCACTAAGCAAACAACCTCATGGAAATAAGATTGATAAGTTTGGTCGTAATCGTCCCGAAGTAATTAAATGGATTGATCCAAGAACAGGTGAACAAACTGTTATGCGTAGTGATGGAACATTAACACCTATTGGTCGTAGATTGCGTTCAATGATGCAGTCACTTAAAGTTAATAAGTCTAATCAGTGGGATGTATGGGTTGATCGTGAATTTGGTTCATTGAATCGTGACGCTATTGGCAATCCTTGGAACTTAGACAAATGATAAAACGAACTGATGGTTCTGATATTAATTTAATATCTCCTAGAGATAATGAAATTCATATTGCTCAAAGAAACAAAGAAGTTAATCTAGTTAAAGATACTATCATTTTGCAAAAGATTAATAAAGCACATAGAGTTGCATTTAAAGATCGTTTCCCAGGACAGATAGAACATTGTATGCGATTAACAACTGAACGACTACAGGGTTTACTTACAAAGAAACCAATAGATCCGTTAGATGTTAAGACATGGGCAGGTACTCCAGAAGAAATTAATGCATTAACTCATGCATTATATCATCTAACTATTATGAATCAACACTATCCTTACGAGGACGAATAATGAATATTGCATGTAATGAAGATTCTGGATTTGATATAGTTTGTGCTAAATTAATAGATGACCAAACTCATATAAATTTTCGTTTTAACAAAGATGATATTGAAGATATTAATATCAATTATGTTTTTACAGTTGATGAGTTAATAACATTCCGAGATGTACTTACTGAATTAATAGGTACATAATGTTAGGTACAGAAACGCTAATGGCAAGAGCGTTACGTTATGTAGTTGATGAAAATAAATTAACTATTGACGCATTAAAAACTATCCCAGGACCATTAAAGAGTAGTCTTGAAGACTTGGCAATAGATGTATGCGAAGATATGAAGTATCATCAGCTTAAATACTTTAGACCTTTTGAACATCAATTAAAGTTTTTTAAAACTGGTGAACATGAGCGCAGAGGTATTCTTGCTGCCAATCGTATTGGTAAAACAGTAAGTACTTGTTATGAAACAGCAATGCATTTAACTGGCTTATATCCAGATTGGTGGGAAGGATATCGTTTTGAAAAACCTATTACTTGTATGGTAGCAGGTGAGGGCTGGAGTCAAGTAGCATTAGTATTACAAAACGAATTACTAGGGACTCAAGATGTTAAAATTCAAGAAAATTTGGGAAGCGGAGCGATACCACGTGATTGTATTGTTACTAACACTATGCGTAACGATGGAGCTAATTGTATTGGAGTGGAAGTACGACATGCCTCCGGAACAAATAGCTATCTCCTTTTTGCTAACTACACCCAAGAAGTAAGACAGTTACAAGGTTTTAAATTAAACTTAGCTGTATTTGACGAACAACCACCAGATGACTTTTTCTCTGAAATTGTAACTCGTACAGCTACTACACAAGGTAAAGTATTATGTTCATTTACTCCATTAAAAGGATTGAATGGATTAGTAAGTAAATTCTGGAACAAAGAAGAAGGGTACAACTTTATTCGTGTAGCGTGGGATGATGTTCCAGAATATGATCCTTGGGGTCAAGCATTTTTGTTGCAATCAACTCGTAGACAATTAGAACGAGATTATCTTCCACATGAAAGAGAAGCACGTATTGCTGGTAAACCTGTAATGGGTAAAGGTGCTGTGTTTCAATTATCTAATTGGCCTACTTATCAAACAGGACAAATTGATTTTACTAGACTACCAAACATACAACGTGTTATATCACTTGACTTAGGATTAGTAAATGATAAAACAGTTATTAGTTTAATATATTGGGAACCAAATGAAAGAACGGCATATCTACACAGACAAATTGTTGTGCAGGGCATTGAAGAAGCAGTACCAAGTCAATATATTAATCATCTTCTTAGACCAGAAGTAATGGGTACACCAATCGTACTACCGGCTGACGCAAATACGGCGGGCCGTTACACAATGTCGGCGACCAGTATCAGGGAATTGTTTGAATCTTATGGATTAAATGTTTATGAGAAAGCTATTATGAATCCACCAGATAGTGAAGGTCGAGTAACTAATCACAAAGCATATGGTATCAATCAAATGAGACAAATGCTTGAAGTTGGTTCATTGATGGTTAATGAAAACTGTACTAACTTCTTAAATGAAGCACAGAACTACTTTGTAGACGAAAAAGGCAGATTTAGTGATCCAGATGACTGTATTGATAGTTGTAGATATGGAATCTTAGCTTGTTTACAAGGCATAGCAGAACCCTGGGATAATCGTAATTCTCAGCAAAGAATGATGGCTCAACGAGATAGATATGTACGTAAAGACGATACAAATAAGCCAGCTTGGAAGAAGTCGTATAATCCAGCTAATTAAAAAAGAATAAATAATAGATATACTTTAAGGTAACCCACAATATGTTGGACATCAAACACATCCCAGTAGATGACATAAATCAAACTAGAACTATGAACGCCAGATTCGTCAGAATGAAGAATCAGATGGACGTAAAAATGGCTAGTTATCTACGCTATTTAGGAACTAAAAATGCAGTTAACAGAGCAAGTGATTACCACTATTTGTGTCTTGCTGTTACTGACTCTACTGCTCCGGTAAATGGTATAGATTACATTCACCCAAGTGTTAAACCAGTAGTAGATTACGCTACAGCAGTTATTGCTAAAGGCTTAATGCCAAATGGTGAGATTAACTTTGAGTTTGTTGCTGACGGAGAAGATGACGAAAATGCAGCCAGACAAGCATCCAATATGGTTAATAAAGTAGTGAATCAAATGAATGATCCACACTTTATTTTAGAACGCTGGATCATGGACGCAAACATGCACAAAAACGGCATGATGATGATTAAGCCAGTTCGTGAAAAGATTGATCGTTATGTAGAAACACAAGGTACAGCAGATCAATTAAAAGCATTTGAACAACAAGCTGCCGAAGCTGGACTAACAGCACTACGCCAAAGTAAACGCAGAATGAATGTTGACTTAATGAAAGTTGGTCAAGAAGTAAAACAAATGTTAAATCAAACACACATATCAATGGCTGATAGTGTGATTGAAGATTATATTAAAAGTTTAGGCAATACAGATTCACAAGAAGAACAAGCACAACAAATGTCTGCTAACATGGCTGGTATGGGTGCTGATTTACATTCAAGTGAACAAGATATTCTTAATACAGCTATTAATCGCAACACAACTTATATTGCAAAATACAAACTAACTGGTTATAATATCAATGTTAAGTTTCATCCAATAGCACAGCATTATTGGATATGTGATCCCACAGTACCTGAGATGAAAGATCAACCTTTCTGTGGTTACTATGATCCAATGTCTATACAAGAAGCATTAGAATTATATCCAGATATTAATTTAGAAGAATTTAGAGTTCATGCTGAATACAATATGAATGGTGCTTATCAAGCAGGTTCAGTACTAAACAACTTAGCAATTCACGCAAGAGACTCGGTACCAGTCATGGGTATACCTGTTAGTTCAGCAGCAAGTGCTGATCCAGATAGTCGTCAAGTATCTATCGTAACGGTATGGAACAGATATGACATTGATGGTGACGGTGAGTTAGAACTTATAGAATTAATCTATTCTGGTTCATATATTATATCAGCAAAAGAAGTAGAGTTTATTCCTGTTGCTAATATGTGTCCAAAACCATTACCTGGTAACTTCTATGGCATGAGTATTGCTGAATCAGTTATACCAATGCAAGAATACAACACTTCTGCCGCAAGAGCAGAAATACAATTAGGTCTGTTAACAGCAACACCACGTATTGGTGTTAAGCCAGATAGATTAGACTTTGAGATGTTACAAGATGGTGAAGCAGCCATCTTTATATTAGATAGTAAGTTTGATCCAGCAAAAGACATATATCAACTCCCTCCCCCAAGTGGAAACTTACAGTTCTTGGAAGTTGCTATGAATCGCATACAACAAGATACTATGGCTATGGTTGGAATGACAACACCAAGTGATGTGTTCAATCCAGAAGTTATGGCTGCAGGTAATTCGGGTATTAAATTACAACTAGCATTAACTCCTAACCAAATCATACAAGACAATACAGTTCGTAACGCGGCTGAAGGTCTAAGAGAAGCATTATGGTTAGTGTGGCGTACATTGATTCAATATGGTGATGATTATGGAGTTAAGAAATTAGCACAACCATATCACCCAGATAAGAAAGCTGAATTCTTAGACTATAAGTCATGGGATGATATGAACTTTTGTGATAGAAAGCAAATACACTTAGAATTAAGTATTGGTATGATGAGTGAAGAAAACGCATTAGGGCGACTACAAATTATTCAAAAATGTCAAACTGATTTGTATACAGCTACACAGGGTATGGTTGCTCAAGGTACATTAACTCCAGAAGTATATAAGAAAGTCAAAAAACCATTTGCTGATACATTATATGTTCTTGGAGTAAAAGATTGCGATAGTTATCTTCCGTCAGACGAAGAAGTATTAGCAATGATTAAACAGGGACAAGAAGCATCAAAGGCTAAAGAACCTAGTCCAGCAGAAAAGAAAGATTTAAGTACAGCTATGTTAAATCAAGTTAAAGCTAATCAAATTGAAATGGAATTAACTGGACAAGATGCTGAAACTCAGTTAGATTACATGGCAGTAGCTGCCGGTAACCCTAAAGTTTACTCATAATTTAAAAGTATAAATAGACTACAAGATAGGAAAAGATATGATAGATGAAAACTCAATTGAGTTTTATAATAACCGTTTAACGGTAGACTTGAGTAGTATGAAAAAACTAACTCCTGCGCAAGCAGACAAAGTTAGACATTATGGTAGTCAAGCAGAAACATTATTGAAGAACAAAGATTTAGCGATGTTTGTTCATCATTGGAAATTTGAACTGACAGATATTCTCTCTAGTATTAGAGGACATACGTCAGATGATAATGCACAGCGAATAGCTCATAGCAATGAACTCGCTGGCATGGACAGTTTCATCAACAGCCTTAAAAAAGCTGTATACTTGAAAAATAAACTTGGTAATGTTAATATTGACACCCAAGAATAATAATTAAGGAAAAAATAGAAATGACAAACGAAATCAGCCCTAACGCTCCTCAGAGCGCGGCCACTGAACAAAGCGCAGTACCCAGTTTAGACTCAATAGCTCAAAAAATGACCGCAATGCGAAATGAAACATTGCGTAACCAAATCAGACCTACTGAACAGTCTGCAACAGGTCAAGAAGGATCGGCAGAATCTTCAAGCCCTGTGGCACCCAGCGAAAACGCTGAAGCCGAAGTTGGTGATACCGACAACCTATATAGTGACGAAAGCAATCAAGAAACGGAAGCCCCTGCAGAGGTAAGCCAAGAAAGTAATGATTCTTTAGCAGATGAACTAATTGATTTTATTGAATTCGCAGAAACTAATCCGAACGCTAAGTTCAAGTTTATGAAGAATGGTAAAGAAATAGTTATTGATGCTAAAAAAGCCGCAGCAATATTAGGACAGGGATCAGCAATACATGAAGATGCCAGACAGTTGAAGATTGAAAAAGCGGAATTTGATGAATACCTCAAAGAGTCCCGCGCTCAACAAGAAGGTTTGACTCTAGCAATGGCATTCACTGTCGAACCACAGATTAGAAGTGCTTATGATGAAATTGTTAAAACACAAGGTTATCAAAGTACATTTCAAAATCAGTTGGCTCAGACAAGAGATCCCGCTACTGTAGCAAGGATCCAAGCAAGTATGGCTCAGAATGAACAATACATTCGTCAACAACAAGGTGTGATAGGACAACTAAAACCCGCTATTGATGAATTTAGACAAATTCGTGGTCAACAGGTAACACAGAGATTAGAAGTACAACGCAAGAATTTCGTAGACAAAGAATTGAAAAATGAATATGTTTACAATGAGATTCGTGATAAGTTAACTAAGCACTGGCCTGAAGCTAAAAGTGAAATCATTCCTGGAATCCCTAATCTTGACCTAATCTCAAGTGATGAGAGTTTACTTTCATTAATACGAGACGGACTCAGATATAGAGATAAACCAACTACAAAGAGTGCAGGGTCAAGTATGGCAGTACTTACTCAAAGACGCAGTAGTTCAAATAATCAACGCGGCGCTAATGATGACATTAGTAAACTTCGTGAACAAGCCAAGGCCGGCGATAAAAAAGCCGGAGACAATCTCTTAATGGCACAACTTAATAAGATTCGTGCTTCAAGAGGTGGTAGATAAAAGCCTAATTACATTTTAAGGAGATTATTATGGCAGAAATTACAACCAGTCAAATTGGTAACGGTACAACAGCTTATGGTTCAGATATCGTTGTTAAGGACTTAGACCTAGATGTGTCTAACCGTGTTAAAGATGATACACCTGTATTAAACATGTGTATGAGTAAAAAGCGTAAAGTTAATTCTACTTTACCATTATGGACAGACGACATCTATCGTCTACCGCAAGTACAAGCACAGCTTGAAGGTGCTGCTGTTTCTTCTGCATCAGCAGAAAGCAATCAGCGTTTCAACTTAGGTAACTATACACAAATTTTTAGTACAGTTATCGCAGCTTCTGGTACAGCCCGTGCAGTTATGCAATCTGGTGGCGATCCTCAAGCATATCAAGAAGTCAAGCAATTGATTGAATTGATGTTTGACGTGGAACAACAACTAGTTCGTAATGACCAAATTGGTACAAAGTATGCTGGACAAACAGGTACAGCAAGTGGTCTACCAGCTGGTCAAACAGGTCGTAGAATGGGTTCATTGGCATCTTTTGCAGGTACTCAGTCATTTAGTACTACAGGTGACACCGCTACTGAAATGGTAACTAACACTAATAATGAAGATACAGATAGTTCATCTTATGTTGTTGGTCAATTGAACATTTCAGCTACTGGTAGCCAGTTCTATACTTCTAGTGATTTTGAACTACAATCTTTCAGTCCAATTACTTACAAGCAATTAGTAACTACTGCTGAAGAACGCTATAATGCAAAAATTCGCACTATGGTTGCAGCTACATCACTACGCACTAGCATCAGTGATTTGATCGGTACTTCTAATACAAGTATTAACCGTCGTAATGTTGAACGTGGCGACACGATTCAAACTTATGAAGGTGACTTCAACTACACATACGAAATCTATGATTCATGGATCATGGACCAGTCTGGTGTAAGCAACAGCATTTACTTCTTGAATGAAGATGTGCTACAATGGGGTTCATTGCGTGATCTAGGTCCTAACAACGAAGTATTCAGTAATGCTGACGCTTCTTTGGATCAGTTCATCATGGAAGGAACATTAATTGTTCGTAACCCAGCAGGAGTTGCAATGTTGAATCAGATTGAATCTGGCGCAGCAAACAGCCCATCAGCCCCACGTAATGCTACTTTAGTACAACGTGTCAACGAAGGCGCTGGTTCTACATACTAATCACAAAATTAGTAATACAAAAAAGGCTCTTCGGAGCCTTTTTTTGTTGATAGATTACACTTTTTATTAAGACTAAATACATATATGAATCACAATAACAACTCAGAATATTTGGATAAAAAAGATCCAGAAAAGAACCATGATTACTGGAGACAAGATCATGGTGGAATGGTAACTAATCACAACGGTGTTGCAGATAAATTGTTAAAAAACGACAAGTTATACAATACTATGAAAGGTGATTGGCAAAGAACAGATTGGAATAACAGTAAAAATATTAAAACTACTACCGGTCGTGAAGATGGTAAATTCTATATAAAGCGTGAGCAAATGAATGCTGAAACAGTCGCTATAAGATGTGCTGAATATAGAAAAGCCGCTGAAGAAGGAAAAGTAGATCCATTATCTCCGTTAATGCCTGATGGTAAGTTAGGATATAAATGGATGGATTTGCCTAATGTTGTTTCTATTCGTATTTCAGATCAATATTTTGGTGGCATCCCTTGGGCTGCTCTTAAAAATGATAGAACATTAAAAGCACAATTTTATCGTGTGGTAGAACAAGAATACCCACAATACATATGCTATCCAGGTGGCAAGTTACCTATACCTATTGATGTTACATATCCAAGTAAAGTAGGTCAACAAAAATTCTTTCAAGGACATTAAATTATGTTTGTAATCCCAACAGCAGATGACTTAATAACTTTCATCAAAGATTTCACAGGTAGTACTAATACCGAAGAAGTAAAAAAATGCATATTCTTAGCAGAACTATCAATGCGTAATATTGAACTACCTGCACTGCGTTGCGACCCATATGCAATAGAAAACATAGGCGTTGCTGATGAATTTGGTCGTATACCAATTCCAGGTGATATGAATAAACCGATATTGTTTTTTAAACAAGGTCGTCAAGTATCTACTACTGCAACTGCAACTGGAACAAATGGTCAATTTACAATATTATTAACAAGCACTCCTGCGCAAACTATTAGTAACAATATGGCAGTTAGTGGAACAGGTATCGCAACTGGTGCAACTATTAGTAATGTTGGTACAGGCATAAGCGGTGGTACAATTACATTAGACCTTGCAAACACAGGTACTGTTAGCGGTACAATAACATTCAGTACTACAGGTAATCAAAGTAGCCAAACAGGTCCTTGGATTGTTTATGATAGAATCGGTGATAGAGATATTATTGCTCAGAGTATGATTGCTCAGTTGTATTTGCAACCAGTTAATGTACCAGCAGTAATTCGTGGTAAGTTCAGTGAAGTAGGTCAGAAATATCAATTCTTACCTTATATCGCTGAGGGTGATTTAATTAACTTATACTACTATAAAGCATGGCCATTATTGTTTAGTCCTGCTGACGACCAAGTTATTAGTGTTACCGGTGAAGTTCTTACTATTGTGGGTGCAGGTCCCTGGACTACTACTGTAGAATTATTAACTACAGACGGATTAAATGTAGGTGATACACTTATTGCTACAGATGACACCGGTAGTTTTGGTGATGGAACATTAACAATTACTAGTGTTGATTCAAGTACGCAAGTTACTGGAACAATAGTTAATGGATCAGGACCTTCAACAGGTTTAGTAGAGGATATAACTGAAACAAATATTACAGTTCAAAATAATGCTGTACTATCAACATGGGCTGAAGGTTATGTATATTCTACATTGCGTGAATATTTTATCAAACGACATAATGACCAAGACGCGGCAGTATATCAATCTAAATTTGATGCTGCTTGGGATCAAGTAACCGATCAAAACAATAAAGGTAAATGGAGTGGTGGTCATACACGATTAACTTCAGTATGGCAACCAAGACAATATCGCCAGTATAACATCAAGTAAGGATAGTCAATATGGCTACAAATAATTCAACAAGTTTGTATAGCTTTAATAGCAATATTAAAGTATCAGCAAACAATTTTACAACACTGTATAATACTACTGAAAGTAATATTAATATAGCAAATGTACCTGCTAAAAACTTTACTACTTTATATACTAAACAAGATGTACTTAGCCCCACACTACCTTATGGTAATAGCAATGTAGAAGCATTTCTTAATATTGGATATGATGCTGGTGGTAATGAAGTACAAAACATACATATGGCTAACAGCTTGTATGTGGGTGGTAACAGCTATTTAGGTAATGTAGGTAATGTCTTTATTACTGGTGGTAACTATAACTATGTTTTAAGTACTGATGGTACAGGTAATCTAAACTGGGTCAATCCAACGGGTGCTGGTGATCCAATTCCATATATTAGTTTTGCAGTAACAACTACCGCAAACAATCAACAATTTAGTAATGTACAATTACAAAACTATCCAACACCAAATCTATTCAATGTAATGAAGAATGGTGTTAATATTGAACCAACACTATACACTAAAGTAGATGCTAATACAGTTCAAATTAATGTACCATTAAGTACAGGTGATTCTATTGATGTACTAGCAAGTGGAGGTGGTGCAATTGGTCCAGGTGGTAATGTATATGAAGTACAGTATAATACTGGAATCTACTTAGGTGGTAATTCAAGTTTTACATTTGATCCAGTATCAAGTACATTAGATGTCACAAATATTAACGTAATTGATGCCAACATAAGCAATATTGTAATTAATACCAGTAGTGATTTAGGTGATGTTGCTAATGTGCGTATTACCGGTGGTTCTGCTGGTTATAGATTACAAACTGATGGCACAGGTAATTTAACTTGGCAATCACCTACTGGCGGAGGTAATGCAAATGTCGCAGGTTCTAACACACAGATTCAATATAACAATAATACTAACTTAGGCGCTAGTGCTAACTTAACATTTGATGCAACTACTAATATATTAACAGTAACAAATATTACTGCAAATGGCGCTGGGTTAACAAGTTTAACAGGTGCAAATGTTACAGGTACTGTGGCTAATGCATCATATTCAGCTACTTCTGGTTCAGCAACTACTGCTGGTAGTGCTGTAACAGCCGCAACTGCAAATATTGCTAATACTGCGAGCTATGCAAATATTGCAAATTCAGTAGCGGGTGCTAATGTCAGCGGTAATGTACTTGGTGCAACTACAGCATATGGATTAGATTCTACATTAGCAAATACTCATATAGCCGGTGGTACAAATACTCAAGTGTTAAGTACAGATGGAGCTGGTAATCTTAGTTGGACTACTGTTGCAATTGGTACGCCAAATTATGCAAATTATGCAGGACAAATAGTTGATTCTGCTCAACCAAACATTACAAGTACTGGTACATTAGTAGACTTAACTGTTGGTGGAAATGTGATACTTCAAAGAACATTTGAAAAAGTTACACCTAATGCTACAGGTAGTACAGGTACAGTTCAATTTGATGTAATAACTCAATCAGTATTATTGAAAACTGCAAACGCCACAGCTAACTTTACGCTAAATGTACGTGGTAATAGCACAGTTACTTTAGATACATTACTACCTACAAATGATGCATTAACTATTGCATATATTAATCCGGTAGGAGCTACAGCATATTATGCCAATGTCATACAAATTGACAGTACAACTGTTACACCAAGTTATGTTGGTGGAATTACTCCAGCAGCAACTACAAAATTAACAAGTGCAAAACAAAGCTATACATATACAATTATTAAAACAGCAGCAAATACATACACAGTACTTGGTTCGTTTACGGAGTACCAATAATGCCAGTAGTTAGCACTTATGCCTCTGCTAGTGTTCGTGGGTTTTCTAGTAAATCTATATCTACGGCTATTACATATTGGTTAGATGCAATATCATTGAAATCATCAACAGGTGGAATGTATACTGATATAACTTCTATTGATAGTACACCTTGGTTATTTGGTTATAGTGGGCCTTTAACTGGTCCTTCAGCAAAACCTTTTGCTATGAGTTTAGTTCAATCAACCGGTGCTATAGATTCATATACAATATTAGCAACTAGAGTACCAGGTGATGATTACATCAGGATTAGAGGTGTCAATAAAGATACTTCAGGTAATCTTCATATATTAATCGCTAGATACTTTTCAGGTACTAATGGTTTTCTTTTAATAAAGTATGATTCTGCTGGTACATTAGTTTATAACAAAGTATTCAGTGGTACTAGT
>Ga0209354_10000289_pt1 | contig 24235 bp, 47 predicted proteins | sample LauGreSpBDMM15DD_2_FD_187562 | JGI IMG/M metagenome (GOLD analysis project Ga0209354, IMG submission 187562) | Freshwater lake microbial communities from Lake Michigan, USA - Sp13.BD.MM15.DD (SPAdes) (version 2) | ecosystem: Environmental > Aquatic > Freshwater > Lake | place: Lake Michigan...
CTGACAGGCTGGGAAGTCCCGTAGCAACTCTCTTACCAACTTACGGCGTTCAGTTGCGTACAGGCTTTCCATCTTCTTTGAACGTGGTCTAATCATCAATAAGACTAATCGTTATGCAAGGATAATCAACTCGGCACTCTACGCATTGTGGAACAGCAAACTTGTAGCTGATCTCATCACCATTATCAAGATAGTCATGAACTGCTGTTACTTCGCAATGCAATTCTCTAATGACTTCTTCAAGTTTTGTTTTATCAGTCATTAAACTTCAAGTCCCTAATGATTATGTATGCTTCTGCCTTTGCCGTCTGCATCCCTAACTTAACACTAGGGTCAGGATGATCAACCGTCATGTAGTTAATTGCTTCTAGTAACGTGTCACGGTATGCCAACAAACTTTTGTTGCGGTAGCAACGTGGGCATAATGAATAGGTTCTTAGTAGCTCGCTGACTGTCCACCAGCCATCCGTTTCTTTGGATGACCGGTGGCAGCTGTGACATTCAGTTTTCATTCTTGAACGGCTTACTTAGTTCTTCTGTGTAAGCGTACTTGCGATCTAATGCTTCAAAGATTGGCTCTAGTGAGTCACCCTCATCCATCAAATTGCAGAACTCTAACTTAGTGTGTTGCATTGCTAACTTGTATCCTGCAAGGAATGTCAAGATAGTTACTGATGCGACTGATAATACAAGGGCAGTTATCATAACCAAGGGTCACTTTCATCTGTTGTTGTTTCTTTTGCTTTGTTTGCTTTAACTACGGCAGCAATGTCATCAGCTGTAATTTCTACTGATGTACGCTCTACACCGTTCTTATCTTCATACTTAGATACGCGAACTTTACCGACCACAAGAATTGGCTGACCCTTCTTAAAGGTATCGGCTACTGCTTCTGCTAGTCCACGCCATAGAACAATGTCAAAGTAACTGGTGTCACCGTCTGCCCATGTTCCGTTATCTGCTTTCTTGCGTTCGTTACACGCAATGCGCAACTTGCAACGGCTTATGCCTGATGCTGTTACTTGGAAGTCTGGTTCAAATACCAGATTTCCCTGTGCTGTGATTGTTGGTAGTGCCATTTGTTTATCCTGCTTCCTTTAGTGCCTTGCGGCTGTTTCTTTTTTCCATTGCGTTTGGTGAAGGTATGTCCACCAAATCTTTGTAGTGCTGATCTATTCTTACGGGAGTGATGTTAAAAAGTTCCCGCACCTTGACACGCATTGTTTCAGTTGTGCCTGCCCAGTAGCCATTGACCTTAACCTTTAACGCATAGTCAAGGCAGTCATCAAATACCGGGCAACCCATACAAGTTGTTTTTAGTAGTTTCTCTAGCTTCGGACTCATGTTGTTAGTCGGAAAGAATAGTTCTGGGTCTAGTCCTATGCAACTTGCACCTTTTGTATTAAACATCTTCTACCTCGCTTGCAATAATGTGGCAACCGATTCTGTCTGTTGCGTATTGCTTAGATGCGCTTACAGCTACAACAAGAGCATCGTCTGTGTAGAGTCCACCAGTTGTAAGTCCATCAAATGTGCTGCGTATTAACTTATCTAAGTCAGGCTTAACGCTAGGCCATTTACGGCTAACAGTCTTAGGTTTAGGAAGAAAGAACACAAGGGCAATCTCAACCGGTGTCGTAATTGTCCATTGTTCTGCGTTAGGCCATTTGCTTGCGCGGTATTCCTGCGTTTGAGTTGCTACCGCTTCGCGCCAAGGCTTAACCTTCTTGCTCGACTCAACCATAACCACACGACCATTCTTCACAAACCCGTTCTTTGAACCCTGTGGTGCTGGCTCGCCTTCTACAAAGTAACTAATCATCATCCACGACTAATCGCAGCTGAGCCACTAACGCATCCTGTTGTTCTTGAACCTGTCTCGGTATTGCCTGAGCAAATGACATTATGAGCATTCCAAAAAATCCACCTAGTAAGAATAAGACTGAACCAAGTATGAACGTCATGCTCCGAGTTCTACTTTCTTGTTGTTGAAGATAAGCCGTAGGTTGCGTTTCTCAGCATCTGTAAATGCCCCACCTTGAATCAGTGGCACAACCTCAGTTAATTCAATAAGCGACCCTGCGTTACTGATACGGTCAATCATTTTCTGAGTAGCCGTACTTAGTTCTTTTGTTGGCTTTGTTATTGGTTTTGTTTCGCCGGGTGCTTCTTTAGCCCATAAATCAAGTGCTACTCCAAAGCGCATTGCTGCAACCCTGAGAGCGTTGGAAATTGCAGCTTTGGTCATGTCAAACTTATCTCTGCCTTGTGGTTCACCGTAGCCATAACGAGTAACACCGCAGACCGTGAGTTTAATCCAGAGTCCACCATTGCTGTCAAACTTGGGTAAGCCGTCTAAATCAAATGCGACTGGTTCCCAAGTCCACATTGGGTCTACCTGAAGTAAGCGATCAGTCACCCACGCATGAGAAACATAATCAAGTTGTAATCCCCCTGTCGGTAATTTCTGAATATGTTCTTTAGGAAATGGTGCGCGTAACGCATCCTGCTGTTCCTGTTTCATGCTTTGTCCTTTTCTTGTAGGTTCTTGATCTTGCGCTTTAAGTCAATTGCTTCTTGCTTACTTAGTTTTCTTGTATCAAAAGGTTTACCAAGTAGGTCTGACAGAAAGATAATCTGCTGCGCTGGGTGCGTGATGCCTGAGTATTCCAGCATCTTGCGTATCTTGTGCTTGTCCTCAAGGGTTGCAAACTCTTTTGAGTAAGGTACGAAACTCATTAGTAACCACCTAACGCAAACCAAGTGCCTGCAAACAAAATCCAAGCTGCACCGATTACTACAACGGCTTTTAATACCTCGCCAATAAATCTGGCCCGTGGTGTCCAGTTCCAGTTAGTCATTGAAATCAGCCACTCTTTTAATGTTTGTGAACCAATCCCCACAAGCTTCACAACTTTCCAAACATCTTTTGCCAGCAAACTTGTAAACACTTATGACTCCACAGAAGTCACATTGTCCTTTTACATATTCAAAATCTTTGCCCCGTTGAATCTTGTTTACCAATGTGTTATCTGTCCAGTTACGCATTACGCCACCTTCACTGAATCTTGTGCGCTTTTTAGTGTTGGGTATGTAGAACCAACCCAGTCAATGTCCCAATCGGTTGAACCATCATTAACGTAGATTCCCCAACATTTTGGGCCAACGTTTTTAATCATAAATTTGTTATCCGAAGATACATAAATTCGACCTTCTTGAAGTTTCCATTTAATTGTCATTGGCTTATTTCCCAGTTTTTATAGATTGACATAGCCCAACCTGTATAGGCTTCAGTCCAAACGCCTTGAACTTTTGGTTGGGATTCGTATACCCATTCATAAGGCCCACCTTCCCAAATAACTGCGTAAGGAACTACTCCTGCGCTCCACTCAAAATTTTTGATAAGAGTTGGTTGGCATCCTTCAGTAATTGCCCATTTGTATTTTTTCTTCACTTGTGAAAGAACTTGCTCGGCTTGCTTCTTGGTAACTTCAACAGCCATTATTTGCCTACCGCCTTTTTATGATTAGCTTTTGCACATTTGCCACAAACAGTATTTGCAAAATAACCTAGATTATCTTCGTGACCGCAAGTTGCTTTTAGATTGATGATCTTGTCTTCCAGACCAATACTCATTACGATAATTTCCATTATTTAACCATCTCTTTCAACTGAGCTTTGATGCTTTTTGCGACTTCGCCTTTCCATGAACCAGCGTTGGCAAGAAAGTAACTCACCACTGATTTGCCACTGTCTGCGTAGTAATTATCGTTCACGCTAGACAGGGAACCCATTGCTTCTAAGTAAGACTTGGCGTACGGGCTGACATTTTTCCAATCTGCCCAAACTTCTTCTGCTATTTCCCAGACTTGCTTTTCTTTTTGAGCAATCATTACGCACCAGCTACATAAACATTGTTGAAAGCTACTGCACAATAACTTTCCGCGTGGCTGCAACCTGAGTGCGCCCATTCTTCTTCAAAAACGCCTTTTGCAACAGCCCGTTCCATTGATGCAATGTATTGTTCTACGGACTTTTCCCATTCTGGGCTTCCAACGATTGATTCCATCTGCTTTGTTCCTTTGCTTTTCTTGGAACTTTTTAGTTCCCCTTACATGTATAACATTACGGCATTGAGCAGCTTTTGTACGCCATTTAGGGCATATTTATGTAACGTTTTGATAACAAATAAATAGAACAGATGTTCTAATTTGTGTAAGCGTAAACCCTGAGAAAACGGCGTTTTTCTAATCGTTCTTTTGGTAGCTTTGGGGACTTACTTAATTTGAATCTTTCATCAGGTGTCATTCCGCCCCACATTCCCCATTTTTCATCTAGCCCAATCTCTAAGCAGAATCCAACTACCGGGCATTCTTCGCATAAGCGTTTGGCTATTGCGTACAGGTGAGGTTCTTCGTTCTCAGGAAAGCAAGTGTCAGGGCTTGCATCACGGCAGGCAGCTGAATACATCCATGAATCTGGCGCGGTGCAGATAAGGCACATTCCAGAATCTAGCCACGCTTCATGGTCGCAATCTTTAAGCATCTACCCATTATGGTCGCTTAAGTCCCAATTGCACGAGTTTGGCTCGCACCTCATCTGACATTCCCTGTGACTTAGGACTTGAACCAATGGCTCTAACGTTGTCTATTTCGTGCTGACGTGATCTGTGAGCAGTCCAGAATGCGTTTAAGTGTGCCGGCATTATTGATTCTGTTGCGGATTTGTAGTGCTTGCCAACTGCATCACGGGCAAACTCAAATTCCATTGCTTCACTTAGTGCCAATGACCATCCTTCAACCTTTGCCCTAAACCCTGCTTCATCAGCTGCGCCTAGTCGGGCATCTATTGAAACCGCTATTGCTAAGACCTTGCCTATTTCTGCTTTGTTCATTGTTCTATTTCCTTTGCTTCGTTCTCTAGGTTCTTTAACCAGTCCATTGTCTTAGTGAACTTGCTTTGCTTGGTGTTGCGCTGTGCTGCTAGTCGTAACTGATCATATTGCTTACGCAGTTTGCCGGGACTCATAATGTTGCCACGCCAAAAGTCATCTGCTTGACACCACTGAATTGCTTTTGTGATCTGCTCCCAACTGCGCTCGTCAATCTTGTGCAGTCGTTCCATGTCAGTTAGCCACTTGTCATTCACTACTGGTCTACGAGAACCGTTTACTTCAATCAGGTCAGCTAATAAATTGCAGGCTGCATGAATCTCGAAACCGTAGGTTCGAGTATTAAGTTCATTGGTTCTTAGTTCTATATGGTTATTAGTTCGTTCACCACTGGTGGGTATAGGGGTCTCCCCACTGGTGGGTATAGGTGTACCCACGGGTGAGCATAGGTATCTACAATGTGGAACGCTTGAAGTATGAACGTGATAAAGGTTTGAAGTCCAATCACCGTCTTTATTCTTACGATTTATCTGACACAAAGCACCCATGTCAATCAGTTCTTTCTTAGCCCTGTCCATCGTGTTGGGTGATGTACCTAATTGCTCTGCAAGTTTTTTGCGTGACCAGTAACTTGTGCCACGCTTATTGTCACCGTTCTTACGCAGCACCAGATAAAGTTTTATCGCCGTAGCTGATACGTCAGACTCAAATACCCAGTTAGGAATTTGCTGAAACGGTAATGGCTCAACGTGTATCTCTACATTGTTGGTATCCATCAAAGGTTTTCTTGAAGTTCGACCTTAGACCACTTAAGCCGTAAAGAATCAATGACTGCTTGACGTTCCATTTCTGGCAGGTTAGCAATCTCATCCAAGCTAACTTCAACCATTTCAGAACCGCATAGAAACTCTAAGACGGCAATCATCACCAATTCATTGGCGTTAAATTCTGCGTTGTCTATGTCATCTACAACTTCCCAGACCTTAGCCCAATCCACCGGTGTTACTGCATCGTGGTTGGAAAATAACTTGTTGTCTGCCATCCAAGTTGTCTGCACTAAATGTTCGCTTGCTGTTCTCATTGCTTTACTCCTGTCATTAGTTCAATTGCTGATCTAATTACTTGACTTACATTTGCGTTATGTTGATGCGCCCATCTCTTAACTGCAAGCATCTGCTCATTGTTAAGTCGTAAGGCAATCATGTTTTCTTTGTTATCTTTTTCTTCAGCCATTTTTATTTCCTTTACAGTCACATTCAATTAAACTTAGACAACTAGAACAGATTTTGTATGTTCCATCATCATTTCCACAATTAACACAGCTCAAAATTATTCCCATCTAATCTCTTGTTTTTAAGTTATACGCTTTGTCTAACAAATGCAAATAACCCCACCGATTCAGTAGGGCTATTTTTCTATTGTTAAACAATGTAACTATTATTTCCATTCAGCTAATTGCTTTTTAAGGTCTTTTAGGTCTGGGTAAATCGCACTTTTGACCACCCATGTTGGTTCAACCTTTTTACGTTTTTCTAACCACTTTATTTTTTGCTCTAACTCTTCAATGATGATTTCTGAATAGTTCATTTAGACACCTGCAATTTTGTTTTTATAAGGATTTGCTACGCGATATTCAGCCGGCACCTTTTTTATACATTCTGAACCAACTGGGAACCATCCCATGTCGCCACCGTCTTTCATTTCTGGTTTCTCTGGGTGTGCGATACCAACTGCACCAGCAACGATCCATACTCCTTGAGATTCACCTTGCTTTGAAGTGTTACGACCACAAGCTATGCAAGCCAAAAAAGAATTTGCCTTGTGGTATTTTTCGCCCCAAGCATTTGAAAAAACATCGTCAATGTGTAAAACCTTTTCGTACATTTCTGACTCCTCTGTTCTAGCAGGCTGCTTTGTCCTACATACTTATTATGACATAAGTGTATAACAAATGCAAGTCAATTATTAACTTAAAAGTTGAGTGTTTATTGGCTTTTTGGGCAAAGTAAATGCCACCCGACAAAGCATAAGCGAGTGGCATTTACGGTCTAGGGATGGCCTAGAGCTGCGCAAGTTTGCCCAGTCTAGCGCGTAAGTGTGCCAAATACACAATCGCATCGTCTAATTCTTCCAGCGTTTCTAAAACAATCTGCTCGCCCGATTTAGTTTCAATGCTTTGTTCAGTACCACGACTGTATTGCTCGTCACCTGTACCCATAATGCGTGAGCGCAAAGACTCAACGCACGCTGTAACTTGTTCAGCTAGTTCTTCTGAGGTCATACGACCAACCGCACTTCACTGCACATACGGCACGTTTCATAATCGCCTTCTGTTGATTTAACATAAAGCCAATCGTGATTACAAGATTTTGAGATCATCCCATTTACCTTCCCCAACTGTGAGCGTAAGCATTCCTGCTGGTGCTGCTTGTCCTGATGAATTTTCAAACCATTGTGAACCGCCATCCAAGGCACACGTTTGGATGTGAGTCTTGCGCCCTGACTGTTCAACGCGCAAGTGATGGTAGTGACCACTAAGCAACAACGTAGCTTCACCTATGTCTTGCTGACCGTGTGCTTGATTCTTCCACCAATCAATTGCCTTACCCCTGCATTGGTGACCGTGAATCAAACCAACAACTGTGCCAGCCATGTCTAGCGTTACTGAGAGTGTGTCGTATTGGGGAAAGACAAAACTAACGTGCTGGTAATTTGGGTGATCACTTAGCGCATCAGCTACGGCAGAAGCCGCATCTAAGGCAAACGAATCTGTGTAGGTAGTTGCCATTGAGTTACCAACACGCACCGCTTCATCATGGTTACCGGGAACACAAGGAACAATCACACGCTCAGCTAGTGGAGCGAATGTTTTAACCATGTGCAACAGCAACCTGCGATAGACACGAATCTGTGAAGTCAGGTCTAAGTCTGTTCGCCAGATGTGCTTGCCACCTTGCGAGTTCATGCCTTCAATGCAGTCACCTAGTTGTGGAAGATAGACCGTGTTAATTTCCCTGCCTGACTTGCGCAGTTCTTTTAGTCGTGTTGCTGCTAGATCGGTCTTGTGTAAGACATTCTTAATGATTTCCTCAGAGCCACCACCGTCAATCTTTCCAACTTGGGTGTCTGCTAGTACCACAACGTAGGCTACGGGGCTTACAGACCCCTTTATGGGGCTAGAAACGGGCTTCTGTGGTTTCCACTTACTAACTACTTCTAGTAGATCATCTATGGGAACGTGCAACGCGCCACTTGTAGGCACAAACGTAGCCCTAAAAGACTCAAGCCATGTTTCATCCCAGCGTTGCCACTTGCTTCTGCGTAGTCCTGTTATACGCCACTTAGCAGGGTCAAGTTCAAACTCAGCTAGTAGTTCGGCGTGGTCAGGTTCATCGCCTGCTGGTCTAGGAATAGAACGTAGAACGCCACCGCTTGAGTCGTACTCAATGCCCGGCTCAAAGCCTGAAGGAATGTCCTTGCGTTCACGCTTGCGTTGCTCGTCATTACCTAGTTGGCTTAGATCATCGGCAAGGCTCATTTACAAGCACATCCCTTTTCTTTTATCCCACGCAGTCTGTGACGAGTGATTGTCTTGCGGTGTACCAGATGCCCATGTTTGGCTAACACTCGTGAAAGCGATGTTGCTGAAGTATCGGGGTCATCAATTGCTTTCTCTATTGCTGCTGCTTCTTTAGCAGGTACTGAGATGAGTAGCTGTTTAACAGCACATAAATAGATTGCTTTGCTTACGTTTTCTAGATCGTCAAGTAGGGTCATTGGTGACCACCTTTCGGATAGGTTAGGTCAAGGCTACCGATTAGATGGATAAGGTTGTTGCTTTTCTAGCGCGTGTCGCTGGTTTTGTTACCAGTTCCTCAATGGAATTTAGCCTGTAATCAAGGTCTTTAATGTTGGACTCGATGCGGTTCACGGTGTTAGCAATATCTGGGAGCGCACGACCACCGTTTGAGTCTGGGTGGATTGGGTAAGTGGCCTGATCTATGTACGCCTTAATGGGTTTAACAATGCCCCACTTGATAGCCATGCCAAAGAGAATAGCGATAGCAGTTAGGGCTGCTGCGTACTGCCCTAGTTCCAGAATGCCCATTAGATTTTCTTAGCTTTAATTTGCCGACCATCTAGAACTATTGGCGCATTGCCGTCATGCCATACCCAGAAACCAATAGGCATCTTAGGGTCGCAGTCAATCGTGTGTGACCAATGCGAATGATAAACCTTGCCACCCCAGTTAGAAGTGTTCTTGTCATCGTGACCAGTCTCATCAAGTTGCTTTGTGTTTGGGTAGCGACATAAACGACCACGCAAAACGTCACCTGCACCTGTTGAATACTCAACGCGCAGAACAATAGTCCATTCCCATACGCCAGTTTCAGGAACAGTAAACGATTCCTTGCCTGCAAACTTTACATAAGTCCAAGTCTTAGGCGGAATAGATTGTTTAGCCTTACCTGATTCATCCTTGAATAGGATGCCACTCATGATGCTAGGATTCCTGCTGGGTCGAGTCCGCCACCCTTTTTCCAAGCTGCGCCTGCTTGCAGTTCCATGTGAAGATGCGGCCCGGTTACGTTTCCTTCTGCTCCAACCTCAGCAATGTGCATTCCCTTAGTAACTACTTGACCAACTTTGACCAAGGCTTTCGAGCAATGAGCAAATAGAAGATGTCCACCTTCTACCTTTAACAAGACTGAGTGCTGTCCAAATGCCTTGCCCCAGCATTGTCCAACTTTGACAACTGTTCCATCGCAAGGTGCAAGAATGTCTGTACCGACAGGTGCTGCAATGTCAATGCCTTCATGCTTTCCACTTGACCATCTTTTCCCTTTGACTCCAAACGGTGTCGAAACAGGGTATCCGTTAATTGGCATTGCCATAATTAGTCCTCATCATCTTGTCTTAAAGGTAATGTTATCAGCCACACCAAAGCACCAATGCCTATGAGATAACCCGTAACTGTACGCGCTGAACCTGTCAATGTTGCATATGCAATCAAAAGACCGACAAAGGTGTAAGTCTCGCTTGTGATCTCACGCAGGTATTTCTTTATCCATTTCATTTTGTTTTCCTAACTTGTGCTACCTGCGTTACAACGACTGCTGCAACTACTGTGTTTTGTGCTGTCTCTCGTTCTTCTGTTGTCATGTCTTGACCAATACTGGTTAATGCCTTTAGTGCTTTAGCAGGGTTCTCTAAAAGTGTGGCTAGAACTTCTGCGCCTGAGTCAAAGATTTCCAAGGCATCTGCAACTTCGGCAGTTAAGACAACGCCGTTCTCTAAAGTAACTGGTGTTTCAGGTGGCAAGTCCTCAAAGTCCAGCCCGGCTTCTTGTAAAGCTTCAAAGGTAATTGCTTCGCCAGCAAACTCCTCAAGCAAAGCATCAGCTACAAGTTCACGTTCATCGTCAGTAAGCACGCCATCAGCTAATGCATCATCTATAACTTCTTGCGTTAGTTCCTCAATGGTCGGTTCAATAACGGCTTCAATGATTGGCTCTAAATCTGGCACTAAATCTAGTGCTATCACTTCTGGTATTGACTCAACATCTGGCACAATTATTTCTTCAGGGATTAGTTCTAGAACAGGCTCAGGCAGAATCTCAGGCACGACAATTTCAGGGATAGGTTCAATGTATGGTGATTCACTTTGACTAGGTTCAGGCGTTGGCGTTGGCTCTGGGTTCAGGCTGGGTACAACGCTTGCAGTCGGTTCAGGCTCTGGGGTTTGTGTCGGTACTGGAGTAGGTAGCACTGGTGGTTCTGTGAATGAACTTGGAACTGGTGCAGGTGGGACTTCGATAGGCACGCCACCGTTTACATCAAAGGCAGCTTCGATTGGCACGACTGCTTGACCTTGTTCAAAGCGAATCCCACGCCGTAAGTTCTCAGGCAACCAACCAAAGGTGACTACTTCACCATGCCAGCCACCGTCATCAGCGCGGTTAATCACTAGACGTATCTGAGTTAGATCACCAGTTGATTGTGGGTAAGGTCGAACGCTCCACTCAGCGCAGAAGGTATTCGCAGTTGAGCCGTAGCTTAGATACGCACCTTCACCAAATGAAACCCAGTCATACCCGGCAACAGATACAGACGGTGTTTGTGGGTAGTCACTGTAATTGCCATCAGGTACGCCAAATGTCATCGTGCCATTAGTTGAAACATAGACATTGCTGTACTCAGTAGCACCTAGCGTAAGCGTGAACGGCAGGTTGGCATTGTAGGCAGAATCATCATCGCCAGTAAATGTGTAAGTGTTACAAACAACATCGGCTTGAACAGGTGTCGCAAACATGAATGCTCCGACTATTAGCGCAGTTAGGAAAACCCTTGTGCGCTTCATTTACTTCTTGCCGTTGGCCTTACTAAATGATTCGTTGATTTCTGACTCATCAAGTTTTCCGTCAGCTATGTAAGCACGAGCCAGACCTTCAAGCACAATAGCCACACCAAGAATTGCAGCCATGCTTGCAGACTTCCACAACTCAACACCGATGATAGAACCAGCACCGATTGTTCCCATGACAGATGCAACAACTACTGCAACCATGCGAGTGATTATGTCTTTGACTTGCTTGCGCTTCAATGTAACTCCAAAAATGTTAAGCGCAGGGTGTTAAGACAAGTTTACCGTGCTACTACCCAGTCTTGATTTACTTCATCCCAAGTGTAAATTTTGCCGTCAGTTGGGTAAGGCACTGGTGGTTCCCATCGGCAAGTATCTTCATCAAAAATAAAGTATTCAAAAGGCTTAGGTGGAATAAAAGCATCGCGCCCTGCATCGTATGTGTAACCAATGCCGGCGTAGTTCTTGCGAATGTTTCCGTTGTATGAAGTACGAACACAAGTTTGACTTCTGAACTTGCCGTACCAAACGTCAGGTGCTTCACCCTCGATTAGTTCTGTTTCATCAACACCAACAATTACCTCAGTGACAATGTTGTTGTCATCTAAAAAAGCGTAATGAGCCATTTAATTTATTCCTATTCCTAGACTGCATATCTAATAACAACAATACCTGCACAACCGAGCGTTCCAGCTCCTGCACCGTCACCGCCGCCACCGCCATCACCGGGATTAACACCTGCTGGGCCTTGACCATTGGCAGCATTTTGACCACCTCGACCACCTGTTGCATAAGTCACAGAAACGCCAGTTGAATAATCATTTGCTAAACCAGCACCACCGAGTCCTGCGGTTGTAATACCAGGGGCATTTGTACCAGCAGCACTCTTACCACCGCCACCACCACCAGCAACCTGTGTAACTCCTAGAGTACCGTTAGCATTACCACCATTGTTACCTTGACCAACAATTCCTGTACCACCAGCGGAGTTCGTTCCGTAGCCACCGCCACCACCAGAACCACCAGAGCCACCGGGATTTCCATTACCGTTACCACCACCAGTAGCACTAATGGCATCAAATACGGATGCGTTGCCACTGCTATCAAGTGCTGCAACAGCACCAACTGTTACAGTTTTTGCAGTCGCTGTTACCGTTGTGCTTCCAACTAACATACCGCCTGCGCCACAACCACCAGAAGCAACACCTGACACGGTATTACTTGAACCACTACCACCACCAGCAACAACCAAGTAATCAACCGTCAAAGGTACAAACGGCGTAAATGTTCCTGAGCTTGTAAAAGTATGAGAAAAATAAACTGTTGTGCCAACGGTATAACTATTGACTGTTCCACCAGATGCCTGCACTTGTTGTGCGACACCAGATGCAACCGTTCCTAAAAGCATCATGCCTTTAGATCACCAATCACAACCCATGTATCGGCAGCACGTTTAAGTAAAGTTGCGCTGGAGTATTGTGCGCGAAGTACAAGACCCGGCGTACCGTTCAAAGTCACGCCTGTTCCAGCTGCCGTAGCGACAGTTGCAGTACCAACAGATAGTAGATTTATTTGGCAACCGATTGGGAATGTGTAGGTTGCATCAGGTAGAACCGTCACTGTAACTGTTCCTGAACCAGTTGCATTGACCTGCAAAAGATCGCCAGCATCGCCAGCACCTAGATTGAAACTTGCAGTTGCAGCTGTTCTTACATTTATGACTGAATCAATAGGGTTAAAGCTCACACCATCGTAAGTTTCAACAATGTTTGTGTCTGATAAGTAAGTAACCATGCCCTCAGTAGGCACGGGTACGGCAGATGCACGCGCTGCACTTGAAGCATAAACCTGCGTTGCTTGTTGCATTAGATAGGTATTTACTTCTGTTGCCGTAAGTACCGCGCCAGCAGTAAAAGTCTTAAATCCTGCGCCAGCCATTGTTACTCCTAAGTTTGTCTTGTATGTAGTTTATCGTTAAATGATTACTGAGCCAGTGCCAGCAGTAAAGGTGTAAACCTTGTACCCTGAACGGCTTACTGCACTGAGTGTGTAAGTCAATCCTCCACCAATACTTTGTAGGTCAGCAAATGAATTTGGGTAAGCGATGATCACGATACCAGAACCACCAGCACCGCCATTGGCAGAACTGTTTGCGCCACCGCCACCAGTGCCAGTGTTAGCACTTCCGCTTGTTCCGTTAGACGGCGCACTTTCATTTCCACCTTTACCACCAACAGCGTAAGTAACTGATGAGCCACTTATAGAATTTGCTGCACCACTGCCACCTGCGCCACCAGTAGTTCCTGAGTTGATGCTGCCAACCGCACTTGCGCCACCACCACCGCCACCACCTTGTGTACCACCGCCACCAGTTGGTGTTGCTCCAGCAAAACCTTGACCCGAAGTACCTGCGCCACCTGCGCCAGCAGTTCCCGGTGAACTTTGATTATTACCAGAGCCGCCACCGCCAGAACCACCACTTGCACCTGAGCCACTTGATACTTGGTCGGAGCCACCGCCACCACCTGCAAGTGATGTGATTGTAGAAAAAACAGAATTAGAACCCGTCACTCCACGAGAAGTACGAACAGTAGAACCAGCACCACCAGCACCGATTGTTACCGTGTATGAAGTGTCAGCAACAACAGCTTGCGTGCCAGTAAAGTAACCACCTGCGCCACCACCACCTGCACCCGTACCGTTACCACCGTTTGTACCACCACCGCCTGCGCCTGCAACAACTAGGTACTCAACTAATGTAGGTGTTAGTGCAAAAGTAATAGAACCTGTTCCAGCAGTAAATGTTGTGACTCTATGTCCTGTAACTATTGCAGTTGTAAAAGTTAAACCTGATCCACCAGTAATAGTGAATGATGCAGGGTAGCGAATTATGACAATGCCTGAACCGCCTGCGCCAGATGTATGAGTTCCAGAGTCTGTTGAATTTCTAACACCACCACCACCGCCACCTGTGTTCACAGTTCCAGATGTTGCAGGTGTTGTTGATCCAGCAGTACCAGCACCACCGCCACCAGTGCCACCAGCACCACCTGAACTATCACCAGAAGCACCACCACCACCTGCGCGTGTTACTGAAGTTCCAGTTATTGAAGATGCTGAGCCAGCACCGCCTGTGCCACCAGTGCCGCCCGAACCGTTTGAGCCAACCGCACTTGCTCCACCACCACCACCACCAGAACCATTAACGCCATTGCCACCAGCAGAACCTTGACCAGCAGTACCAGCAGCACCTGTATTTGTTGGCGATGTATTGTAGCCACCTGCGCCACCACCTGAACCACCAGTTAATGCAGCAACAGTTTGATATGCACCACCACCGCCACCACCAGTAGAAGTAATTGTGCTAAAAACAGAATTGACACCACTATTGCCTGCTGATGGGGTTGAACCAGTGCTAACTGCTGCTGCTCCACCTGCGCCGACTGTAACCGTAAATGAACTAGCAACGTCAATAGAAGTTAATCCTGTTAAATAACCACCTGCACCACCGCCACCGCCGACTCTTGCACCACCTGAGCCACCACCAGCGACAACTAAGTATTCAGTTGAAACTTTTGATGTGTTGTATCTAATAACACCAGTACCAGCAGTGAACGTGTAAACCTTGTAACCTGCGCGTGATGTTGTGTCTAGTGTGTAAGTAAAACCAGTGCCAATAAATAGATCGTTGAAAGTGTTTGCGTAAGCAATTATGACTATGCCTGAACCACCTGCTGAACCAGTGCCAGCACCATTTGAACCACCACCACCACCGCCACCTGTGTTTACAGTTCCTGCAAGAGATGTAACACTGCTACTATTAGCACCGCCACGACCACCGCCACCTGAACCGCCTGATGCACTTGAACCACTAGCACCAGAGCCACCGCCACCACCGCCAGCGCGTGTTACAGAAGTTCCAGTTATAGATGATGCTAAACCTGCACCACCATTTGATGGACTGCCAGCATTAGATTCTCCAACTGCTCCAGCACCACCACCACCGCCACCTGAACCATCACTTGTGTAATAAGTTCCAGCACCACCAGCAAAACCTTGACCTGCAGTTGCAGCACCACCAGCACCAGTTCGTCTGCCACCACCGCCACCTGAACCACCAGTGCCACCAGTTGTGTTATACTTTTTACCCGCACCACCACCGATTGATGTTAAAGATGCAAAGACAGAATCAGAACCTTGATTTCCATTCGTGTCAGCAGGTACACCAGCACCACCAGCACCAATAGTTAGTGTGTATGAAGTGTCATTAACTAATGCTTGTGTGCCTGTTAAATAACCACCTGCTCCACCGCCAGAACCTACGTCTGAACCACCAGAGCCACCACCAGCAATAACTAAGTATTCGACAGTTGGCGTGGCAGTTGTTCTGGCTGAACAGGTGAAGCCAAATAGACCAAACATTATGCCGACAGATCGCCGACAGCAACCCAAGTGTTAGTTGAGCGTTTGACGATAGATGCACCTGACCATTGCGTACTTAGCTTTAGACCGGGGTTACCGTTTACAGTCACACCAGAACCGCCAGCAATAGTTATTGTTCCTGTGCTGATGTTAAGTAAGTTAAGTACAGAACCAGTTGCGTAGTTGTAAGTGGATTCAGGTGGAACAGTCACAGTAAACGTGCCACTAAATTCTAGAATCTTGCCTTGATCCGCACTGCCAAATGTATAGGCAACAGTTCCACCAGTAGCAACAGGGATGTAAGCACCTGCTGGTTCCCATGTTGTCACACTAGCTGCGCCAGCAGTCAAGTTGTAACCTAGCGTTGCACCCGTTGAGTTGATTCCAGAGGTTCCTACTGTTGTCCAACTTGTAGTGCCACCAGTAGATACAACTAAAACTGCACCAGAAGTAGCAGAGCCAGCAGGAGCAGAACCAAAGCCAACTTTAGTTTCAATCGCTTCAATAGCATCGTTAGCGTTTGAGTGTTGTGCAGAATGTGATGGCGAATCTTGAGAATCCGTACTTAGTGGATTGGTGAAATTGTCAAGACTTGTTGGGTAGTTAGTTGCCATTATTCACCTTAGAACGCCAAAGGATAAGTTTCATTCAGAGTTCCATCATACTTTACTGGATCATCATAATCAGTAGTGCTTGAATCGTATAGCGGTAGGTTGCCAGCAAGCACACCGTAAAGCGCATCGTCAAGGATGAATGGGAAGTTTGTGACCTCACCAAATTCAAAGCTAATGTTGTACTGGTCAATGCCAATGTTGTGACTGATGCCTGTGATTAAAGCAAATTCAGCAATAGGGTCACCAATGTTATTTGGCGTGAACCTGATACGGACTGCATCGTTAATTTCTAAAGCCAAGATTTTATCTGAGACTTCTTCGCTCTTGTCGTGCAATGTAAAACCTACGGCAGCAAAGCGCAGTTCTGGCAGCTGGTATTTATCAACTAAGAATCCTGCAATGCTCAAAGCATCCGCATCATTGACCATCAGTAGCCCGTCAAGGCTTAGTGTTTGGATTCCAAAGAGTGCTTGTGATTCAACGGAGTCAGCAGTTTGGGCTGTGCCGTTTGTGCGTGTAATCGTAACCCTGTTGTAAAGATTCTCTGAACCATAGGCAACTTCAATGTTGTTGTATGAAACTCCATTGGCTGTACTGTCATCAGCAAAAGCAATGGTTTCAATTAGTGGTGGGAAGTTCACGCGATCTTTGAACGTAACTAATCCATCTTTAGAAATGAATAGTGATCCGGGTTCTGACTGCTCAACTGTTTGTAGATAACCTAGTGTGTTTGTGTTATCTGCAACTAAGTCTGCTTGAAGTAACTGTTGCCCAGTATCAATGTCACGATCAGCAACAGGCCAATCTACTTCTGGTCTGCTAAGAATCGCTTCAATGCGTTCCCCAGAGAATTGCGAAGTCGCGGTGAACTCTGTTAGTTCGGTGTTAGAAATTAAAGCAAAAGCATCTGAGCAAGTAATAGTTGCAAAGGACTTGTTACCTAAGTTGTATGTTAAATCAATGTCATCAATCTCGCCTGTGAATTGACGAACACCGTTTGCTTCGATTACTACTTGTCGCTTAGGTACAAACTGTTGGAAGTAAGGACTAGCTGTAAAGAATGGGTCAAAATAACGGTTGTCATTGTGGAAAGTTACTTTTGCCTGACCAGATGTAAAGCGATCTAGTTCACGGGACTTACCGCGCTTGATTGAAACACTAGCAACATACTGAGTAACATCAACTAGAACATCGCCACCTAGCGGATAAGTTCCATCTAGTAAACCTTTAGTGGCATCGTCTAATGTAAAGAACTCAACATCAACTAAATCAATGTTAAATTCAACAAATACTCTTGTATCTGGTAACACTATGCACTCACAAAGACTGGGCCACTTTTGCGTTCAAAACGTTTAATGGCATCTACGATCTCACGACCTATCTGGTTACCGTCTGCGCCCAAGCCAGCATTTACGTTTATGGTTATGGTTGTTCCCATGCCAGCATTGCGACCTGACAAAGGCACAACTGCTTCAGGCCCGGCTTCACCAATTAAAGCAAGCGTTGGTTTAGTGACAATGCCACCGTTTGCCATTGCAGGAATGTCTACGCCTAACGAATTTGCAAGGTCAGTAATCTTTTGCTTTTCTGTTTTGCTTAATCCCTTGCCAGACTTCTTGTACTTAGCAAGGGTTTCATTAACTAGGTTGATTGCTCTTGTGTTAGTTAGTGAACCATCAACGTTGATAGTAAAGCCAGCAGCAGCGATAGCAGCTCTAACACCATCAACAAGTGCTTGACCTGCTGAAATACCTGCTGTGTAGAACTGAGCAGCAGCGGATTCACCAAGGGCAGTAGCGACAGATTCAGTTGCACTAATCAAAGTATTAACTTGATCTACAACCGTTGCGCCACCGGCAATAATCTCATCAGCTATCTTCGTACCAACATCTGCGCCTGCGGCTAGTACTTGACCAATGGCATTTTCAGATAGACCCATTGCTAAAAGGGTTCTAACCTTATTTCCGAAATCAACAGCCTTAGCAGATTGGGCAATTAGGTTTTCTATAAAGGAACCAGTTTCAGCAGTAGCAGCTGAACTGAAATCTATAATTCCTCTAATTACGTTTGAGATGCCATCCTTAAAACTGTTGTAAGCATCTTTGGCTTTAGCCAGAATGTCATTGTTGCGCGTGAGTTCATCACCTAATAAAGACATTTGAGCCTGAGCAGCTTTAGCAGCTGCGCTCAATCCTTTAACTGCGGTTGCGGTCTTTCCTAAATTTGCGGTTATGGAAGTATCAGGAACAGGAACACCAGCAACAATTGGAACGCGACCCAACTTAACGCGCTTGATTCCCTTATTTTCTAGAGCATCATTAGCTTGAGTTGCGGCTAATGCAACAGCGTTAAGGGTGATAATGTTTCCACCAATTTTGCCGTTCATTAAATCTGCGTATTGCCCCATGTTCTTAAATGCAGCTACACCGTTAGATTCCATAAAGCGTATTTCTTTATCGGTTGCAGATGCAGCAATGCGTGTTTCTATAAACTTTCCAACAAGGAATCCAAGAGCTACTACAAGTAATCCAATTCCTGTACTTGCTAATGCGCTTCTAATGGCAACTGCTAACACACCAAAGCCAGCAGCACCGTATAAAGTAGCAATTCTCATAGCTGTTAAAGCAGATGTAATGCCAGCAATCAATGGTGGGCCAACAGCAAGACCAATCATGGCAATTTTCATACCAACTAAGGTAAATGTTACTTGAGCAATAACTTTTGCTAGTCCTTCAAGATTGAATAAAACGTTTGAAATTTCAACGCCTAAAGTCTTTAAGCCACCTTCAGCACCTTGAAATTTAACAGCTTCAACAACTCGTTGAATAGCAGGCAAAAGTCTTTCATTAAAAGCAGAAACTACCGCCAAAGCTGCTGGTAGTAATGCTTCACCTAAACCGGCTTTCGCATCTTCCAAACCCGATGTTAAGAATTTAAGTTGATTGGCAAGACCGTCAGCCGTACGAGCTACGTCACCTTGCGCTAATGCGCTGTCTTTCATAATCAAGGCATAAGCAGCCTGTGTTTTAATTGCTTGAGGTAGTACGCCCTTTGTTGTCGTAATCAAACCATCAGCTAAAGCCTGTTCTTTAAGTCTTGCTTCATTTAGTGCAATACCAAAACGCTTCAATGGCTCAGTTTCGCCTGAAAGACCTGAACGTAAAGCCATCAAAGCATCGCCAATAGGAACGTTATTAAACGAAGCTAAATCTGCGGCTAACTGAACTAGCCCGGTACTCATTTCAAAGGATGCTTGTTCTGAAATACCAAATGCCCTGAATAAGTTGCCGTAAGTTCCAGCTGCTTCAAGTGCAGCTTGACGGCTTACACCTAAAGCCTTGCTAGTTGTTTTTGACCAGTTCTGTACTGCTTCTGCATTTTGCCCAAACACAGTATTAGATTTAGCAATAGATTCAGAAAGAGTAGACGCAGCCATTACAGCAGAACGTAAACCTTGAACGGCTTTTGCAAAACCTATGCCAGCAAGGGCAGCTTTAAGTAAATTTGCTTGACCAGTTATGCCCTTAAAAGAATTTGTAGCCTGATTAACGCCTTTAGGATCAAAGGTCGAAGTAATCGGAACAATAATTGCCATAACTATTTAACCTTTTTCAAACTGTCATTGTACGTTTTAGTCAATTTCCTAATTGTACCAACTACTTGATCTTTGATATATGGAATTTCTCTTTCAGCCGCAGGATAGACATAACGTGAAGCCTTACCTTTTGCATTTAAGCCACGGATCATGGCTTGACCAGAACGAGTCTTACCTCTTGCTTTACGACCAGACATATCGGCAATTGAGAAGCTAGCTGCTCCTTGTGCAACTATTCGTTCGCCAGCAACAATAGAAACTAAGGAATACCCTCTTTGTTCTGCTCTTTTTGTAAAGTTAGTTTTTACTCGTACCTTGAAGCCTGCGGGCCTCCAAGCCGTTCGCCCATTATGAACCATGCCCGACAAAGGTGCTTCTGTTGGAATGTTGGCTTTAACTGCATTAGCTACGGGTTGTGCGCCACTGCGTAAATCTCTACGAGCTTGCTTGACAATTTCTTTATCTATAGAATTAAGGATTTTTACAGTTTCTGCTATGCCAGTTATTTTTGCAACTGCCATTACTGCCCCTGACTATTTCTCCAGCGCAAGTACATACTCATAGTAAAAAGCATACGCTCAGATTCTTCCATGAGAACTGACGGAGCAATGCCAGTTTCACACGAAAGATAAGCCACAAACCAATGTTGGGATGAGTCACCCAACCCGGTTATTTTGGGCTTGCTTCACTCGCTTCGATAGTTTCAACTTCATCGCACCAATCTTCAAACGTCTTTTTGGTTTTACCCTGACGTTCTAGCCAATGCCATGCAAGCCACAATAGATCAGTAATGCGAAAATCGGTTTCAAGTGAAGCAACCGATTTTGTAAACTTGTCCTCAAATGCAACAAGGTCACGCGCCGTAGCAGATACTTCTTCTACTGTTTCGTCATTAAAAGTAACGCGCAGGTTGATCTTCATGTTAGCTCGTTGCCCTGACCACTGTGCCACTTGTCGGAAGAGTGATCGAGAATGTTGCTATGTCACCAACGCTTGAAGCAAATGGTGAGTATGAGTTCACTAAGCAAACGGCGGTGTAAGAAGGGTTGGTTGCTGAAACAGTTGAAGATGTTGGAACGATAACAACTGTTGCAAGTGTGTTGTAAAGCGGAAACAGCGTGGCATCAACTGAAGATGCTGCGAAGTCCTGCATGAACTGAAGCGTTACAGAACCTGATTTAAGTCCGCCGATACGCTCCCGGAAAGTTGTGCCGAAGGCAGTAGTTTCCAAGTCATCGGATTCCAAAGCGAGTTCAACGCTGTTTAAGTTTGTGGAAAGGTTTGTACCATTGATTGTGATTTTGTAATCGGTAGCTGCGAATTTCGCCATGCTGGTTTGCTCCTAGTCTGCGTAGCAGAGAACTACGAACTCTGCCGATAAATAGTTTACCTCACCAACAGTTAGTTCCCCATAGTTACGCATATCGGTAACTCTGAGATCGAACGCTGTGCCGTTGAGGGTCTTATCTGATTCTATCGCTAGTTTAATACTGTTCGTTCCTGTGCTTGCGCAGTAAGCATCTAAGGTATTTTGACCTGTTCGCTCAGATACACGACCAACAATTACTTGAACTGCAAACGTATAAGTCTGCATTCCCCTATGAAAGGTTTCATCATAATTCACCGTGACTGGAAAGACTATTGCGATAGGTGGACTGATGCTGTCAGGTTGAAAGTCTGAAGTTCTAAGACCACTAATAGTTGCAAGGTTATTTTTGATCCCTGTTCGTAGTTCAGAGATGGAAGCCATTATGCAAAACCTCTAAGTTTGCGATACGGCGCAACCAGTTGCTCAACGTCTGGGTCAAGGTAACGACTTACCCGGATACTTCCCATATCTCCAAAAGACAAAACGCCCAGAGGACTGTCGAGTCGCTTAAAAATTCTGCTTGCCTGAATGATGCAGGCTTGAGTGATTGGGGTTGGCACAGAAGGCCATCCAAATACGGCGGTTAGTTTTACCAATGCTTGTTCTACTTCTACTGGAAATAGATAGTTTTCAACAGCCCGTATCCGTGTGTAAGGAACAGCAAGACCATCTACGTTTCCGTTAAGTGGTTCTAACTGATAATCAATAACTGACCAAGTGGTATCAAATACACCATCACCAGCAGCTGAAGTTTGCAAAGTTATGGCTGTACTAGAAACGTCATCTATCTGAGTAATAAAAGAATCTTCTGCTGCGTAGTAACGGGTAGCAGTACCAGATGAATAGAAGTAACGCCCAGCGTGTCCGTCAATAGCGCGTGATGCAGATTCAACAGCCATTTCAAGTAATGTATCGTCTACGTTGTCAGAAATGCGTAAAGCTGCTTTTACTTGCGCAAGTGTGGCATAGCCGTTTGTGATAGCCAAAGAAACTCCTAAAGTCTTTACTATTCTACGGCAGAGTAAAACCCCCAAATTTCTCTGGGGGTTTTGTCTATTAGATTTTTTAGTTCTGTGAACGCCAGTCCCATTCAGCCTGACCGTAGTAGGTCACGTTGAAATAATCTATCTGAGAGTTGATTGCTTCACGGTTGTACTGATTTCTTATGTCCTCAACTTTTTCTTCAATTGCCTTTGCTTCTGGCAACATAACTAATCTTGCCCAACCATAGGCTTCTTGCCATTCTTCTTTCCAGATTTGTTCTTTACTCCAACCTGAAATTCGTACTCGAACGGCTTGACCACCTGAGTATTTGTCGCTCTTTACTGAAAACTTAATTTCAGCAGGGAATTCCCCAGCCTTTTGCAATGCGTTAAGTTCTTTCTTCACTGCTCTTGAAATTTCTGCTGCATCGTAAAGTTCACCAACTCTTGAACCCACGAAAGTATCTGCATACATGGTGTTTTCGTAACTCACTTTGTCCTCTTTTCTATTTACTTAAAAATTCCTTGACCGGCAAAAATGCCAACCATTTCTTGAAAGTTTTCTTGTGATGCTTCCCATTTCACTGAGTAACATTCAACACAAATGCCACCGGGAAACTCTTCAATTGGTTCCATGTAAAAAGCGCAACTAGCGCAAACAATCAATTTCATAACCACTCCTTTCCTTATATAACTATTGTGACAGTTTGTATAACAAATGTCAAGCTGATTTAACAGCCAATGCTGACAAGATTTCTTGTGCAATTTGCTTTTGTTTTTTAGCCATTTCTTGCGCTATTTTGTTAGCGACTGCGTAAGCTTTCTCAACCATTTCAGGGCTAACTTCCCATTTTGACTCAACAGGAATTTGACCAATCATTTTTCTCACCCCTCTCTGTCCTACATAACTATTATTTCAGTTTGTATAACAAAAGTCAAGGGTCAAAACGCTTGATTCTATTGAGTTTTTTGCCTAAAAAGAAGTTGATCTTGCAAATACTGACTTACTGTTGATCTTGCTAGTGAATCACTGGGAACTGTGTGACCGGCATAGGCGTACTCAACATCAAGGTCTAAAGTACAGGCGTAGGTTGCACCTGATACCGCCGTTCCAACCCAAAAGCACCAGTCATCAAAAGGGGCAATGCTTTGGTCAAACTGATTATGTTCCCAAAGCCATCTGCGAACTGGTGAACCGCAAGTGATCATGTTGGCGTGCAGACCTAGAACCTGTTGATTAGTCACGTTTGCAGGTGTCCAGATTTGCCCTGTGTCGTATTGGAAACCCAAAGCCAGTACATCAGCTGTGCAAGTATCTATCTTGTCTAATGCGTGTGGTCTGTATCTATCGTCAATGCCAACCCATGAAACCCAATCAGTCTGGCAATTCTCAAAGGCTAGGTTCATCATGTCGCTAAAGGCAAAGTCATCAAACCAGTGAATAACGGTAATGCCGTCTAAATCTAAATTGGTTTTATCTATCTCATGGAACAAAACTAAAACTACTTTGTCTGGCTTACGGTTTAGCGATCTAACGGACTCAATGAAACCCGGTATGTCTTGTGGGTAACCATGACAGATACTAACTACGCCTACTGTTGTACTAGCCGCCAAAAGGTTTCACCAGCCTTATCAATCATGTGCCGTAAGTAATCAGCATCTTGCCAATCCTCAATGCTAGTAATTCCCACATTTTCGTTCGTATGAATCCTGCAACCTGAAAGAACGGCTTCCATAACTGCACGACATTCCGATTCAAACGCTAACGGTAAATGCACAAACCACTGCGACCTTGCCATTGCATCTAAGACTTGATCACGCGGTACGTTACTAAGTGCCTTGAACTCATAACCTGCTTGTGCTGCCCATAGTTCTGCGTTCAGTTTCCCTTTGAGTGGATGTTCACGCGCTGCCCATAATGCAAACGGTTGCTTGTCCATGTGGTCATAACAATTGTTGGTATTGAAGTAGCTGAGAACCTGCGCCGTCTTGCGTGGC
>Ga0209354_10000295_pt1 | contig 24078 bp, 41 predicted proteins | sample LauGreSpBDMM15DD_2_FD_187562 | JGI IMG/M metagenome (GOLD analysis project Ga0209354, IMG submission 187562) | Freshwater lake microbial communities from Lake Michigan, USA - Sp13.BD.MM15.DD (SPAdes) (version 2) | ecosystem: Environmental > Aquatic > Freshwater > Lake | place: Lake Michigan...
ACGCTTGTTAGATGTTGCTCCACCTGCTAGTCCCATGACCATAACAAATTTCTTTTTCAATTCGTCATAAGATTTAAAGTGCTTCTCATCTAAGAACTGTGTCAACGAATGTTGCTTGCCCCAAATGCTCTCGATGATAGAATCATCTTCAGAGATAGCGCTTGCAGCTTCGAACTCAGACTTATCATAATTACGATAGCCTTCAACATTGCGAATCTTCAACTTGAAGTTTGCGCCTGTATCAAAGTCAAATACATTGATTGGCTTTTCGTCTTGAAACTGAGGCTCAGCCATATCTTTAATTTTATCAAAGATTTTCTTACCGAATTTATAAAGGAATACTTTACCTTCATTTTCGGGATGTGCTGGGTCTTTAATTACCAAGATGTTGGTAATATAACTTAGCTTGCGCTTTTGTTTACGAGCAATTTCTTTATTTGCTTCTGAACCTGAATTCCAGAGTTCTGTGTTGAACTCAGAAACAGGATCTGCTTTGCCTAGTGTGGTCAAAGAATTCTCGATGTACCATTTACCTCCTGGGCCTTGGAATCCGTGATTCCAAACGCGAACCCAAGGTAGATCTTCGCCTTGAGGTGTTGGCAAGAATCGAATAACAGCATAACCGTTACCTGCCTTGTCTACTTCCGGAGACCAGTAACGATCATCCGCGCCTCGAGATTCCGATTGGGGGTTTGCGATCTTTTCTACCTCTTTCATGAGGCTGTCAAATCCGCCGCGGGATTTTCTAAGATCTGATAGTGAGTTGATTGCCATAATATTTCCTTCTTGTATTTACGGTGTATAAAAGTATGTTTGTATTAACGTCGTTTGATTTTAATATAATTCGCATATTCATAATAAAAGTCATCTTCGGCATCATCTGTTTTTTTAGATGATGCTATATTATATATAAGTTTCTTATGCTTGTCAATAGCACTTTTCTTAGATATATTCTTTATTTTGTCTTCTCGATAGTCATAATCCGAAGACGAGTTTCTTTTTTTACTATTCATTTTAAAAATTGAGGTCCTTTTACCTTTATGGTTCTTCATTCTTATTTGAATGAACTACAATGTACGGCCATTGAGAGATTTTCTTTGTAATCTCCGCTTGGTTGTACGCTAACTTCATTAAATATCTCTGTGTCTCTTTTATAGACTCAATTGAATTGCCTAATAATTCTCGAGTAACTAATAGTTCTTTTTCAAGAGTTTGAATCTTCTGTGTTGTTATGTCCAACTCTTCGTCTAAATATTGCATCGAATTTTTCCCTATCAAACTTTAAAAACGGTTTGTATTTTCTAATTAGCCTTGAGATATCTGGCCACATAATTTTGTCTTGTATTTCAGAGTCAAATGTGTCTAGATACGGGCGTATTTTTTCGAGAATAACTAGAGTCTCTAAACTGATAGTTTTTCTAAGAAATGCTTTTATTATATATGGATGATATGCTTTTGTGATTTTGAAGGAATCTTCGAAAGTTAGCCCTTCTGTGTCTAATTCTTCAATCAATCTGTCAATATCGTTAGTAAAGATGTATGTTAAACTCTCTACTCGTTTTTTCCAATCTGTATATCTTTGGTTTGCTTCTGAGTCAAACATCCCTCCCCAGCGATCGCCAGACACAAAGTTTGCTATTAAGAAGTTCGCTACTTCTTCGTCAGAGTAGGTTTTGGAAACCTTTTTAATAGAGAACAAATCTTTTCTTTTCGCAAAAGCCTGACGACTTGCTCTTACTCTTCCGCGCTGTTGAATCGCATCATAATTTTCTGTAGTGAAATGTAACTTTAATGCCAAGTACATTTTATACACTGAATATTCGTCCATAATCACAATGGTAATTTTCCCCGCTTTTTAAAATAGTTCTGATCTTCAGCTTCTGATTGAATCTTATCTTTTAGAGACTGATTAATCAATTTAGACACAGACTCAATGTCAATGTCTACTTCATTACAATACTGTATAACAGCATCCATATAACCTATCTTTTCTCGAAACACTCGTTCTTCTATGTGTAGTGAAAACTCATTAGGTGATCTAAATTTTTTAGTAATAATTAAACTATCAGTTAAAATATATTGTACTTCTTCGTTCATTGTGTTTCTTTATAATTGTCTTTGAATCTACATCTATATTATAAAGGTAATAGTTTGTATTGTCAATAGCTGTAGATGTTAGTTGTTCAAAGTTCTGGAAACAGACAATCTTGAATAAACACTTTAACATCTTCTTCACTAAGTCCCAAACTAACCATAACTTTGGGAGTATGTGGGTTTTGTTTTTGATTCTCACAGTAATAGTTTTGTGATTCTGTAGTATCGTTATTGTTGGCAGTATTATTAGTTTCAGCTACAGTTTCTAGGTAATGATTTATTAGGATATGTGCTAGGCTTGTGAGTTGTTTTAGTTCATTTTCATCACTTACGTTGCCAGCAGCCACCATGTGTTCGCTAAAAATACGTTCGGCCCACTCGGGTAGTTTGCGTTTTTTATTCCACTCATACTTACCAACTTCATTACCAAAGTATTCAATCATGGGATGTTCTATATCGCCTGCTGGGCTATAGTCAATAAAGCAACCTGTGATTTTATTTTTACCTGCTATAACATCAAAACCAAAGATAGGCGCAGAATTATGTGTATGTGGAAAAATGCAACAATGCATCATCCAGAGCCCCTTTGTCTCGCGGGCATCTACAACATCTATGTGTGCTCTTCGATACCGGCTACTAGTCCATACTTTGTTTACCCATCCTGGTTGATTAAACCGTTTCATAGCCGGTTCGTTAACAATACTACCAGTTGCATAAAATTGTGACTCGAGGTATTGCTCTATCTTAATCAACGTATCCCAGACATTACTCATTGTAATCTTTCAACATATTAATATTGTGAGTAAACGCAACATTTGATTCTTCAGCTAATGATACATCTAGTTTTTGTCTTACGTTTGCAATTAATTGTGGTAAATTTTCAAACTGATACATTCTATTACTACCTGGCAATAATTTAGCCAGCATTTGTCCGCCGAACATATCTCCCATGTGTCTAACATATACATGAGCCAATATTTTAGTTGCATCGTCTTTAATTGTTTCTAGATAATTAATATAATTGATTGTTGAAGTATTTAACTTGCCACTAGATGCAGCATCACCTATTAATTCGTAATAATCTAATTCAATTGCTTTTGCTCGTTTAATATTGTCTATACCTTTAAACACACCTAGACGTGTGCCATGCCACTCTAAATTTTGATAAAGTACTAGCAATTGATACAAATAGTCAATATATTTGTTTCTATCAACTTGACCTCTAAAAATTGATTTAATAAAAGGTTGCTCTTCAGCCTCCTTGTGCTTTTCTAAAGTTAATTCTTTTAATGTACTCATGCTCCACCTCTCCCGCCACCAGCTGGTGGCATTCCTATATATGGTCTATGATCAAATTTATAATCTCTATAATTGCCAAACTTATCTACATAATGTAGAAATGCTTGTGTTTGTCTCTCACCTTTATATTCATCTCGCCAATGAGGTAGAATATCTCCCTTATATACAATAAGATCGCCTGGGTTTAATGAGATTGGAAAACGATCGCCTTTTAAGTTATCAAACCATATTTCCCAAGGTTCTGGATCTACAGATATATTGATAGTAGTTGAAAATTCGCAACTTCGTCTATCAGTATGAACCGCCATCGTTGCACCAGTATAATATATTCTAGCATATGTATAAGTATTATAAAGTTTTTTGTCTACTACTTTTTCTATTAGTGGTAATAATTGTATACTCAATGCTTCAAAACAAGCTGGAGAATAATAAGCAAAACTTTTTGTTACTTGTGGATCCCCGAACATAAATTTGTTTTCTTCACTTTGTCCACCTTTTATATAAGTTAATTTTTTCAGTAGCTCAAATTCTAAATCTAGATGTTGCAATAATTGAGGTTCAATCGCGCCTCTGACAACTTCATATAGATTGTCTTTAAATGACATATTATTCCTTAATAAAAAAAGTAGGTTATTCTGTTACGAGGAAACCTACGAAACCCTAAAGCAGTGTTTAGGCTGCTAAAGCGAACTGTTCGTCGTTTGCATTTACGTTTTTTGCTTCTTCGGCCGAGTTACCTCAACCCTGCGGGTTTCACATTCCCGAGCTGTCCACTCATTTACTTGTTGCCCTGTCGAAACTATGCAGGCCCATCAAAAACATTCTTATTCTCCATACCTTCTCAGGGATCAATCTGAGGTCTTACTTCATAGAATCTGCGTCCAGTTTAGAATGTTTTTGGTGGACCTGGGGGGATTCGCACCCCCGTCCAGAACACTTTTCTCTTTGCTTCATACAGCAATAACTTACATTATATATTAGTTAAATCATCAATATGCACATAACCATCAACTTTTAAATTTGGATCACTAACACACTCTAACAACACATGTCTTTTGTCAACATCGTCAGGATGAAAGTGTTTAACAACAAATTCATGTCCTCGATAATTGTCATAAAAAGGTTTGAAAGGTGGCCTATAAACCTTATCTAAAAATTTAAATTTTTGTGATAACATATTATATATTGTCTAGAATTGAAAATCTATTATATAGTTGATCTTTTATTATACTAGATCAACTTCCATTTCTTATATTCTGCTCGTAGCTCTTTGAATCCATCAATCCACTTGTTTCGTTTTTCTACGAATACTAATGGCTTTTCATCATCTACTGCTATGAGCACTACTAATTGTGGTACTGGTATTTTGGTCATCTCTTCGAACGCAACAGCGTACGCCGCGCATTGCATAAAATAATCATGAATATCGTTATGATGTTTTATTCGTTTAGATGTTTTAAAATCTATTACTGACATTTTACCATTGTATTCACCTATACAATCTACAGTTCCTGCAACTTCTAAATGATCTGAATACAATGGTTGTTCCAAAGCATGAATGTTGTCAATGCTATGAAGTACTGGTTTCATATTTTGCCACATTTCAACATCAAACATATTTGGAACGATTTCTTTATTTAAAAGATATTGTTCGCATAAGCTATGAATACGTGTTCCGCGGCCTGCTGCCTTGTTAGATATTTTGTTTGCTTCTTCTTCACCTACTCTTTTACGCCATTCTATAATTGCTTGTTTTTTAAGCAATCCGGTGACAGTAGTTACCGATGGGTATGCTTTACCCGATGGTGTTTCATAAACACGGCTACCGTTATCATCAGTAACTCGTTTTAGTTTGGGAAACGGAAGTTGTACATGATTAAACATAAGGTTTTAGATTTGGAGGTTTCCATCCTTCGGGTTTCAATATTTTACCATCTTCACGTCGAATTACTTTACCAGTTTTATTGTCAATTTTATGTAAATTGCTATCAGCAACTTCTGTCCAAGCGCCTCTAACATCAAAATCTTTCATGTAACAATAACCTAAAATAACCCAGATCATATCCATACAAGCATCTAATTGTTCTACGTCGTCACGCATAACTAATGCTTGACAAAATTCATCATATTCTTCAGCAATCAACCCGCGATATAACTGAGCATTTTCTTCACAAGGTTTTTGTTCGCACGCATTCAAAAACACTGCCACATCAAGTATCATTGACATAATTTACCTTTATTAACCAGCCAAAATTTCTAAATTGTGCTCGTAATGTTTTTTACGATCTTCTAATCCTATTGTACCACCATTGATCCGCTTTGTCAATAACAATATATCCTTATTGTCTGCAATGGCATTCAATTTGTTTTTTGCCCAAAACCAACAAGCAGATTCAATAGCGCCGTCCATTGTTTCGCAATAATGGACAACATCTTCTAATGTCAATCCAATAGAGTTGCCAAATGCTTGGTAATTTAACTTACCTGTAAGTTGAATAGCACCACGGCCTCTGTGTGCGTAACCGTCTCCCGATGCTTCAGGTCCGTTACCCATTCTATTTGCATAAATTCTGTTTGCAATCTTTTCAGGTTTGCGCTCATATTCTTTTGCCAATGCCTCTGTCGGAAAATACTTTTTAAATAATCCCAACAACCCTTTAGCACCATAATTTAAATTTTCTTGTAGTACAGTAAAGTCTAAAGACTCATGCCCACATTGTGCTAAAAATGCAGCAACTCTTTCAACAGTTGTTATCTCATATTTAGGTAAAACATTTTCAAGTGCCTCAAACAAAACATCTATGTTTTTGTTTCTTGTTAAACACTGCTGTAACTTTTCTTCAGTAAACTCAAACTCAAAACTCATTTTATTCTCCTTATACTTCTATATAGTTTCTATCTTTAGTAAACCAAATTGGCATTGTATATCTAGTACCAACAACTGTACTAACGGCGTGACTATATTCTATGCCGGCGGGATATAATGCTAATTTGCCCTTCACAGGTTTGATAAAATGCGGACCGTGTCCTGGAAAAAATGTTTCGCCTCCGGCAAAATCATCGTTCAAATATAATACTCCGGAATAATTTCTCCAAGAACAGAAATTCGGTTCACCTTCTTGATCGCAGTTGTCTGCGTGTAAAATCATCCCAGAGCCGCTTTCCCAAGAAACCAAATCTGTGTAATCTGGATATAGATACTCTTCATTGAATACTTTTTTTGCTACGGCTGTTGCATCAAACTTAAATGCATTAACCCAGCGTTTAATTGTATAATCTTGAATATTGCTGTAATCTATAGTTTTACCGTTGAATAATCTATTGCGACCACTTACGTTCATCTTTGGTCTCGTGCTAAACCAAGCAACTATTGTGTCGCATAAATCGTCCGGCAAAAAGTTCTCAAATTCATAGATTTGGTTGTCTCTCATTTTAACTCCTAATTTGTTTCATATTTATTTTCATATTCTAGTCTCGCTAATATATATTCCTTAACTATAGAAGATCTTACAATGTCTCCGGTGCCAAATTCAAAAGTCTTAAAACTTGGCATCATGTCTGCAATCGTCATAAATTTCTTTAATCCAGACATATCGGTTTTTTTGTATAAATCGGTTTGTCTAAAGTCACCGCAAAATATAATCTTTGACCGTTGCCCTACTCTGGTCATTATGGAATTCAATTCCATATCCGTCATATTTTGACATTCATCTACAAGTATAATAGAATTACTTAAAGTAATACCCCTAACAAAAGAGGTTATTATAAATTGAACTGCTTTCTGTTCAACAAGTCTTGAGTATGCATCTGGTCTGTCAAATAAATCTTGACAAATTTCTACATAAGGTGCGGTATATACTTCTGTTTTTTCTTTTTCGTCTCCAGGCAGATGCCCTATTTCCCTGCTAGGTACTGCGGATCTAACTATTACTATCCTTTGGTAATTGTTTCGTTTATCTAAAACTTCATCTAATGCATGATATAAAGCTATGTATGTTTTACCCGTTCCCGCAACTCCGTGTAGTAAAGAAACTTTCGATTTTTCATATGCATCAAAAAAACCTCTCTGATTGTCAGTTAATGGCTTAATGGTCTTCATATCCGATAAACATAACTTTAACTTATTATTGGTTATTGTAAGCTGAGGTGTTTGATTATTTTGAATCTGAAGATTAGTTCTTGTTTTTGCCATGTGCGTCCTCTTTGGATAGTACGAAATGAGGCCAATTTTTAAGGATTGTCCTCCCGATTTTTAAAGTGGGATTTTAGCATCATATATGTTAGCGTCTGCTCAATTTATCTGAAAGATTAGCTTGACGACCATTAGTCGAATTGATCTTAGATAAAACTTCCCTAAATCCGTTGTCTATGGTTCGTACGCCTAAACGGACAGGGTCGCCGAAAGGAATCGGCGTAGTATGGTGTGATTCGTATTTGGTAGAATTGCAGGTAGGACAATGTTGATTCTCCATCTCCGCAATTCGACACATAACTTCAAAAATGTTTGAGCACTCAGAACATTTGAAATCGTAAAATGGCATTAATTGGCTCCTAATACATTATATATTAAATTGTAACTTTTAAATCGGCAGGGGTAATTGATTCTATTATATTTGTCAGCGATTGATCAAATGTATATGTAGGAGTCCATCCTAGATCGTTTCCTATATTATTTATGCTAGGAACACGACTTGTAACGTCTTGATATCCTGCCCCGTAAAATTCTCCGCTAGATTTTACACTAATTGAAGCCTTCTGTTTAGTTAATCCCGCATCTTCTAATTGGTTAATTACTTTTAAAGCAACTTCCCTAACAGATATATTGTTCCATGGATTACCTACATTATAAATTTTACCATTAGCTTTTTCTTCATTTAAAAGAATTTCTTTCAACGCACCCACGCCATCTCTAACATCTGTAAAGCATCGTTTCTGATGACCACCATCAACTAGTGTTACTTCACCTTTGTATAATGCATCACCAATTAATTGAGTAATTAATCGTGAAGAGCCTTCGGATGTTGCTTCTAATGTATCAAGATATGGGCCTACCCAATTAAATGGTCTGAATAAAGTAAAGCGGAAAGAATCTCTCTGATTCATTGCAAAGATTACTCGATCAAGCAATTGCTTAGAGCAAGCATAGATCCAACGAGAATATTTAATAGGACCATATACCAAATCAGATGTTTCTTCGTCAAACGGTGCTTCGCCCTTACCATATACTTCTGAAGTAGACGGGAATATAACACGCTTACCTAATTTCTGTGCTAATTTAATTACGCGAAGATTTTCTTCAAAGTCTAATTCAAACACTCGCATTGGTTGTTCTACATATAACTTAGGTGTAGCAATGGCAACAAACGGCAATAGAACATCGCAATCTTCAATTAGCCCGTCAATGATTCCATGATCTTCCATAATGTTTAGTTGATGGAATTCAAAGCGATTATCTTGCGGTAACATATCGGTACGTGTTTTATATTTGTCAACACCTACAATTTTCACATCACTAAAACGAGCATCCGCTAAAATGGAATTGCTTAAGTGATAACCGATAAATCCATCGGATCCTAAAATTAAAATTTTCATCATAACCTTTCAAGTCTTAATTTTTTTTCATTAGAAACAATCTCATTAATCATTTTGCTCACGGTGTCTTCACCATGCGAGGACATAATAATTTTTTGTTTGTCTCTTTTACTTTTCATTGTCATACTGTTCATAGCTTTTGTAATAATAAACTCGCCAGTATATAACTCTGTTTCTATTTGTATTTTCAATTTTCTTTGAAATTGCTTTGATGTATTTACTGTAGAAACATCATCTATAATATATTCACCGTATTCATTATGATATATTTCAACATTTTTATTTTTTAGATATGAGTCTAAAGACGCAATGTGGTAAAGATATTCAGAAACATTATCTTGTTCAATACCCCAATTATAATTGCATTTTATAATTTTGTCAACATCTAAACCAGATGTTAATTGGTCAAAAATTATAGAATATCTATGTTGCGATAAAATATGTGTTGGTATGCCTTTAACAATAACAGATGCTTCTTGTTTTTCGGCACTATTAGAAAATCCTTTTTCCACATATATCTTACTAGGTCGCAACTCTAAACAATCTTTAAGATCACTTAGATGTTTGTCTGTTGCAGATGCGATGTAGACAGGAAATCCCCGATAAGAGGACTTTTTAATGTCCTCTCGGGAATATGTATTCTCTGATTTTTTACTACCAACATAAATGGGTGTAATTCTATGTCTCAATAATTTAGAGCCTAAAACTCCTGCCCATTTACCGGTGCCATATATTATTGCATGCAGAGTATTTCTCCTCGATGACCTCTGCTTACCAATTTAGCTTTAATGTCATCAAATACGTTCCACGCTACAACCAAAACAAGCGCATCCTTATCCAAATCCTCTGGACTAGTAATTAACTTATCCGTTCCCGGGAAATAATAGCCTTGTTTTAATTCATTGTCGTCAACTACACCTGTTAGTTTCGAATTGACTAGGTGTAGCGTGTATAATGATGTTACTGCTTTTGCAGCTGCACCGTAAGCAACAAATGGTCTATCATTTAATAAAGCTTTCATTCGATCTTCACGATCAGAAATATATTGCTCTACATCCTTTTTAGTTTGTTCCCAATCAACATTAGGTTTTTCAACATTAGATAAACCGACTAATTTTCTAGCATAAATTCTAAAACTAATGCCGTGTGTGTTAACTTCGATGTGTTTTTCTACGATTAATCCAGCTCGTTCTAAAAGTTTCGAGAATGAGTAGGGTGAATAGTAATCGATGTGTTCGTGATAAACATTGTCTAAGAACTTGCCGCTTAGAATACCCGACTGGTCACCACACTCTACAACTAATACACCACCTGGTCGTAAAGCATTTGAAATAGCTTTAACAACATCTAGTGTGTCCGGAATATGTGCAAGAACATTATTTGCTAAGATAAAATCGAAGTTGTTTTCCCATGCTTGTTTTTTAACTAAAGATGTAGTAAAGAAATCTGTAATTACAGGAATATTTTTACTAGTATGTTCTTCAATTAAGAATTCAGATGGTTCAACGCCAACAACTTCCATGCCATATTTATCTTTAAATTGTTGTAACAAATAGCCATCATTGCTACCAATCTCAAGAACTTTACTTGCACTGCCGGCGCCATACCTTGTACAAACATTTTCAGCATAGCTTTCAAAGTGTTTTCTAAATGAGGCTGATACTCCAGATTTATACTTGTATGTTGAAAATACATGATCAGGGTCTGGAGCAGATGCTAATTGCATATGACCACAATCAGAACAACGATTTAGTTCTAAAGGGTGTCTATAAAAGTCTGGTTCTGAAAAAAGAGCATTGGCTACCGGAGAATTCGGTAATGCTAACCAATGCTTTAGATCACTACTGCCGCAACAACGGCAAACATCATACTTCAACATACTGTTCATGCAACGGTGCAATTTTTACAATATCCTCATCGTATGAGGTTGCATCTCGTTTGTGTTCTGAGATAACTACCATGATAGAATCAGTTTCAAATACCATCTCATGGTCAATCATAGGACCTGTCTTAAACATATCCCCTTTGCTATAATGCTCACGATGGATTTTTGTCTCGCCATGATTGCGCCAATAGAACATCATATCGCCTGTTACTAGATAGCAGGTGTGTGTGTCTGTTTTATGATAGTGATTTGCACGGAGTGCGCCTGGCTTAGACCAAATCATTTGTACATTAGCGTCGCCGTGTGTAAGTGGAAGGATTGTGCCTCGGCCGTCTGTAAAGCCTTGTTCAACCGGTACTCGATGTGTTTCTGTCATAATTGCCTTTCAATTAAATTCATACCAATATGGTATAGTTCTTTTTTTCCAATTCGCTAAATGCTTTTTAGCACCTACATAATAATTTATATACGATTGTATTGAGTTATTTTTAACTCTATATTCTTCTGGCATTGCAGGTGTAGGTTCAGTAAATCCTACACCTTTAGGTATATGTGTTGGGGGCGTGGACAATGCGTCAATTAATCGCGCAGTAGCGTGTATTCTACCATAACGATAAGTATATTCGTCTAATACTGCTATGAATAGTTTATACAACCATTCATAATTTTCATAAGAATGTCTCACCCAAATTGCTGATGGATGGTTGATATGAGTAGCCCGATAAAGCACAGCATCGCGGCTATCAGAGAGTATATACGAGGTTCGTTGTCTGCCAGTTGCAGATCCCCTATCAATATTAGGGAAACCATCAATAAACCTGTGAGCAGTAGAAAGTAATTGAGCATATTCGAGAATCATTTTTACAACGTGTTTGTCGTTGTGTAGTTCGGCACAAATTGTTGGATCATTATGTAGATAAAATATATTCATAAAGTTTCTATAGATTTCAATATATCCGCAATGATTTGTCTAGACTTAGTTGAAAGTAAACTAGAGGATTTTGCTTCAACCAAAGCCTTGATAACAGTCACAGGATCATATGATTCTAAATTTTTATCAGTGACTTTTTCAGGAAGATTACCAAAAACATTTAAAGCAATAACTGTCAAAAGAATCTCATCCTCAGTATAGAGGGGTATTTTATACCCGTTAAATAAAGTTCGTCTCTCTGGAAATCTGTAAATCTTTGCGATCATTTAAATCACCTCTGTTTTTTATTTATGCTTATTTTACAGATTTACTTGCCTCTGCTGTACTTTTATCTTCACGTAATTCAATAAATCTAGGTAAGAACAAACTCTCACTTTCACCAGATCTTTCTTTAATGCGTGCATTATAACGTACAGTAATAATTTTTCCTATTACTTTTTTGTCAAACTCTGCTCGTTGTTCATCCGAATAACCAGATCCAACATTAACACGAATAACACCGTCACTTGTTTCACATACTAGTGCGCCCAAGCGACCTTTGTTTTTACCTGTGCCTTCTTCCCAGTCTACCACCATTAGATCACATTCAAGTTCTCCCTTGAACTTAATTTGATCTTTAGATCTGCGATCTTCCCAAATACCTGTTTTGGATTTTAGAATAGTACCTTCTTGACCTTCTGCTAGGAACTTCTCAAAGATTTTTTGTGCTTCATATAAATTGTCTACTTGCTTAGTCCACACCAAATCCACATAATGTCTAAATTGGTCAAAATTAGATTTAACGTGTGAAATGCAATTATTGAGTTTACCCAATCTAACATTGTATGGCTCTTTATCAATACCTTGTTTAAATGAAGCATAAGGAATAGCATCCCATAATGTAGCTCGTACATTTTCTGCTTCAGTCTGACTCATTGTACCTTTAATTGCTTTAGATAAAATGCCATTACCTGTTTGACGATTAACTGGCTTGCCTGCATAATCTGCAACTAACAATTCACCGTCGAACACCATGTCGTCTTTATAGAATTCCGCCATCTTAATAAATGGTATCGGGAATGATGGATTAGGAATAGTTAATTCTTTACCATTGCGTGATCTAAACTCTACTACACCGCCTTTGACGATTGCGTTGAATCGCATTCCATCGAGTTTAAGTTGACAAAGCGCAGGGAGCGGGATTTTGTCGACGAGCTTTTGGTCGTATCCAGAAGCCAACATAACCGGGTATGTCGAGATAATACCGGGCCAAATTTTATTGGCTGTGGCTTCGGAGACTCCGCAACGGAGGTCTTTTGCAATAACACGCTCAATGATTTTTGCATTTTCTTTACTCAAGTTAGATAGAACATTACGTAGATGTGAAATAGCATTATTGCCTGTTACTGTTCGACTAGACAGTAGTGATAAATCATCTAATGCCTGTTCCAAAGTTTTGCTCTCTGGAACAAAATCGTAACTTGGAATTTTTCTAATATAGAATTGAATGAACGGATCAAGTGCAAGATAGAAAACGCGTTTAAGCGTTTCGTTATTTTTGTTCTTGACAAGAATTGCTTCTTTAGCTAGACGGGAATTGTCATTTGATAATTGTTCAAATATATTATAGATCATACTCATTTTTTCTCCTTAACAATACTATTATAACACCTTACTAAAAAGGTGTCAAGCATTATATGGGATAAATGGATTAAATTGTGGATTAATTGAAAAAGAAACCTTATATTTTGGTTCATTAGCAATCAACGTCTTTTTAATCTCTTCGATTTTCTCCAAACTAGCATAAACGCCTACAATATTTTTTCGTTTTACACGATTAATATTATCTAAATACTTAGCTTCGAGAATAAATTGGTTGAACATATTAAGCAGTTTCTTTAGCCATTGTAGTGGTGTTAGTAATAGCTTGATACATTGATTCAAACTCTTCGTGTTCCTCTAGCTCAAGACTAAAGTTTTGTTTGTGATAAACTCGCGCCATACGACGGAATGTCTTTTTAGACAATAGTTGTTTCTCACAAATTTCATTGATAGCTTCTCGAATAAATTCGCGTTCACCTTCGATGCGAGTCATCGATGAACTAACTTCTTTCATGCAATCTAAAATTGCTTTACGATCAGCTGGGCTGGATGGGATTGTCATAATTAAATTTTCCTTTCAATATCATCTTCAATACAATTATCGCCATACTGGATTTCGATAATTTTCAATGGGCTACTAGCTTCATTACAAAGCTGATGCCACTCTGTTTTGCTAATATGTAGACTTTCAAATTTTTGGTAAGTCCCTACTAGCTCAACGTCTGTGCTACGATTTAAACTATAAACCGAAGCTGTTCCCTCTGCAACGAACCAATGTTCTGCTCGATCTTTATGTCGTTGCATGCTTAAACATTTACCAGGATCAACAGTAAGTTCTTTTAACTTAACTTCTTGACCTTGTTCGTGTAGTACTCGATAATAACCCCAAACTCTATCTGTTTTCGGGGACTTCCATTCTTGAAGAATCCAAGAGCTAGAATTCATTTTGTTTTCGCCACCTACACCAAATAAAAATTCTAGATTTTTATCTTGAATATTCATTTCTGGAATATTTTCTTTTGTACGGTCTCCACCATTAGCAAAAATAATTTTATCGTTAGGATATAACATTCTAACATTTCTAATGGCTTCTTTTGCACTACCATCGTCATCATTAAATAGAATGCATTTGTCAACCATTGCTAAATTTTGAACGATTGATGTTCTTTCAGTAATAGGCATAAACGGTGTGCCTTTTTTACGCTTTAACCAACTGTCAGAGTTTACACCCACAACTAACAAATCACCTAATTTTTTAGCTGCTTTAAAATATTCGATATGCCCAGAATGAATTGGATCGAATCCCCCTGTTACTAAAACTATTGTTTTCATTAGCGCCTCATGCTTGAAATAGATTTTGCTTCGTCATCACTAAAGATGGGTACAGCATTACTTTTGTGCATAGTACCAATACCGATAATGTTAGTACCAGTATACCGAGGAATATCCTTGGTATGAAGTGCACCACTATGACCGGTGTCCAAACTCTTAATGTGATTGCTTGTTTGTCTGCCTGCAGGAGCAGATAAAGTATATGATAAAGACTCGAATGTCTTTTCTACTTTTTTCTTTTGAATTGCTTGCCCGTGTTGAGCAAGTACTTGTTGCCAGCTGTCGTCAAGATCACGAGCACGCTTTGCCTCTTCAGCAGAGCGGTACTTGTGTTTGCCTTTTTTCTTACCGGTTGTAGATAACCAGGGCCCAACAATATGCATTGTCATAAAAACTCCATTACGAATAATTAATTATAACATCTTTAGACGATGTTGTCAAGTCTTATCAAAAGCCCTAAATTTATGTTCAAGAAACATTCTACTATCGTGATTTGGATCGTCGGGGATTGTTCCTTGATCTGACCATTGTTCTTTTGGCACAGAAACTGGTTTTTCTTTGAACCAGGTCAGGATGCGTTCAAAGAATCCATCTTTTTTACCTTCGGTTCCCCCAACGGAGGAATAATTGGTTTATTGGGTAGTAAACCAGGAAACGCTTCTCGTATCAAATCTTCTTTTAATGATTTGTATTTAGTTTGTAGCTTTCTGTCTTTAGCTAGACATACTGCTTCAGCTTCCGTCCAATGAATACCTTCGAGCAATTGAATAAACAACTGTTCTTTTCTGCCCCTAGTCAAATTAATATCATCTTGTAACCAAATATAGAAACGTCTAAATTCTACAAAAAGATTTGACTCAGAATATCCTGCTGGTATAGCTGTATCCTTTTTGTAAGGAGGTTCACCTTCGGGCAAATTCATTTTAACATTTGGATCAAAATTAATTTGCAACATTCCTTTTAGGATAGGATGGTCATATGCTCTTAGTGTTTTAATCTTGGCTTCTTTGGAACCAGCTTTTTCAACTTCATCAAAAATTTGTGGGATAGATGTTTTCACTTTAAAATTCCTCTATAACTTCTAGCATGTTCTTCATTTTATGTTCAACAAAGAAATTTAGTAATTGACTTTTATCTTTTGTTGGCTTATTGGTATAAGTATTTATAATTGATTCTTTGATTGAAGTTGGGATACAATCAAAGCTAACCAATTTGCGATTTCGCTCATAGTTTTGTTTAAATTCGGGATCCTGTGGCATAGCATCAAAATCTTTATACCAAACATCTACTTTATCTTGCCTAATAGCTTTTTGTCTTGTGCCTGTTACAATACTATCATCAGCAGAAAGAACATTAGGAACACCGTCACCTTTGTCTCCTCGAATAATGTGTTCAAACAGATATTTTTCTGGACTGATATCTGATTTTACATATTTCTTTTGAATGGGGGAAAACTGTTTAACATTATCATATTTTTGTAATTGTATGAAGTCGTGATCTCCGGATAATACTAAGAATGGTTTTGGTTCTGAAAATAATACATTATTGGTATCATTCGTCTGTGACCATTCTGCTAATACTGCAATTACGTCATCTGCTTCTGCACCATCAACATTAATTACTTTATATGGGAAGAATATATCAATCTCACTCCTGATAAGATTCAATGCTTCAAAGATTTGTTTCCAATCCAATCCAGACGCTTCACGAGCTTTTTTCCTACCTGCCTTGTAGAACTTAAATGCTTCTCTGCGCCAGTAGTTTTGATTGTCACACGCAATAACAATCTCACCAAATTCTTTACCGAATTTTTGTTTATAGCTTCTAATAGAATTTAGAATCATATGACGTAGAAGTGGTACTTGCACCTCGATGTCATTGCGGCTACCGATCTCCATCATAAGATTAGAGATGGCTGTTTGATTAAAGTCAACTACGATCATGATATATTTTCTTAAGTTAGTTTTACTGTTACATTATTTTCTGGCGGTGCAATTTCAGTATCGGCTACCGCAATTGTATCGCCATATATGTCTGTGAATGCTGTCCCAGTTTCATTTTGCTGTTGTATTGCCGCAGCATAAACTGCTACTTTTGCTTTAACATCTGGTTTCAATGTTAGATCAAATACCTGATTTCCGCAACCCGATAATAAGTTATAAACAATTTGTGTAATTTGTGATGTTACCGCACTTCTAATTGCCGCCTTGTTTACTATTGTATTAAAGTTTAAATTAAATCCATCGATTGTGCTTTTAAATGTTGCTAAAGCAGTGACTACATCAGCAATACCTGATCCGCTAATTAGTTGTGTGGTAATCGCATCAATTAAGTCTTTTGTCTTTAAAGATTCGGTTAATGCTTTAAGATCGATATCTGGCACATCGCCATTCGGTGTACATCCGCTACCCAATAAGTCTTGTAATGAACAACCGCCTGCAGCCGCTGAACCTGATACCGCCCCTACACCCGATAATCTATCAGTGTTTGTTTTAAAAGTTTGCAATGCTGTTTTGTTAGCCTCAAGAGAAGCTTTTTGAGCCGTTAGTGTCGCATCGCCTGGATTTGAAGCAAGATCAGCATCAACAGCTGCTATCCTAGCATCAATAGCAGCAATAGCTGCGGTTATAGATGCACCGACAGGATTTTGATATAATTGTCCGCCAATTTTTTCCATAACATCGGAAAAATCATTGACGGCGGCTTGTGCAGAATTTATAGTTGCAGTCACCTGATCAATTAGTTGTTTAATTTCTTTTAAACCGGCAGGTATCAAACCGCCCTGCGCCATTTGCGCTTTGCCTTGACTCAGCTGAGAATAAAGTTGTTGTAATGGATTGCCGCCTATCTGAGATAAAATAATCTTGATAAGCGAGCAATATGTTAATTTTAACACTGACATATAGTTACCTCATAATTCGTAAAATGATTGTATCTATATTTATCCTACCATTAACCGCTTGTTCTTTAGACTTAATATCATTAATATATGTTCGCAACTTAACTTTACCTGCACCCATTAGATCTTTAATTTGTTCTGCAGGTTTACGCAATGTCTTTTGCTTAGATTTATCGGGTGACCAATTTTGCAAAGCTGAACCTTTAACAGTCATACCTTTTGTAGACTCAGATGTATAAACTGCTAGCTTACGAGTTTTAGTATTAAATACCCATACTTGTTCCGCACCTACTAGATCAATAGCCTTTGCAGATGTTAAACCTAGTTCTTCATCTTTAACCTTATACTTAAGGTTTTTAATCTGTGTAACTGCTGGCTTCTCTCGTACTGCTCGAGGTTTACGATTTGCTTTCTTAAATTGTGAATATTTCTCACAATCAGCAATAAATGCCTCAAATAACTTAACTAAGTTCTTTAGTTTTCGTTTATTGATATTAGAATAACCCTCAATAGTCTGGGAATCTTTAGTATCAATAACTGCGGTATAATGTTCTAATTTTTTCTCTGCCCATATTTTAATATCAGAAACATATGGTCCAGGAATTTGATTGGATTTTAAATTGTTGTAAAGATTAATTTCTACATCATTCTTAATAAAGTCATCAATCAATCCTTCAACTTCGCCGATATACTCAGAAATCTTTTCTTTCATTGCATCTTGAATAGAAGGCTTCTTAACTACGCCGATAGGTGTTACAACCTTAGCAACAGCTTTCTTGCAATAAAATCTATTTTTGCCTAGACGAATTATTTCTTCAAGCGCATTATTGAAGCCTTGCATATGAGTAGGCGACAATTTGGCACCTTGAAGAAGTAGTCTAGCAATCCAGCCATATGAGATATGAACGTCTTTTTCTTCAATCTCAAAAAAATATTTCGAATCTTCAGGTGCATTATGTTTAATATAATAGTCGTAATACTTATAAGAGTCTGCTCTAGTCTTTTCTGCAGAATACCAATTAGTAATACGTATCAAGTCTGCCGTATAATTTACAGAAATAGGATCGAGATGCGAAACCGAAGGTTCTGAACCATAAGTACGACTCAAATCGTGTTCACGTTTAGATGCCAATTTTATCCCCTATTGTAAAATTAATTTCCCTGATAGAATCATACCTACACGAACGCCATTCGTTTTTCTCTAAATCAAAAACGGAAAGCACGTCGTTATTTTCTTTTCTGACGCGATCTGTTTTCTTTTCAAGAATAGGTAACGATGATTCGATAAGAGTACACTTCATTTTTCTTATTGTATCATCTTTCTTCACGAAAGTCAAATTTACAATGTCCGTTCTGAGAACGCCTTGTAACCATTCCCTAAATAACTGTTGTTCTTTTGGGTTAGTTTCTTTATACCAGGTTGGGGATTCTAAATTCATTTTGTACAGCTTTCAAAATAGTTTCCACGCGATTATCAACGTGATAATTGTTCATAATTAAATTGTGACGAGCTAAAATGCCGTCTTTGCCGGTTTCATCAAATATTTTATTTGCTTTTTCGGTAATTGGTAATGGATTTTGGATATCTTCATAATCATAGAATAAAACATGATCATGCATATTGACAACATCCCTGTGATATTTTAATGAACGGGGAACAATAGGAATTCCTCCAGTAATTAAAGCATCAAAAATTCGGATAGGGGCATCATTCAATACTGGAACAATCCAATGCGCTTTATGACTACACCATTCGGTAAATCGATCCAACATATCTCGACCATGATAAGAACCATCTACTAATTTTACATTTGGCAATGTTTTATTTAGAATTGTTAAATTCTTTTGACGTAATGGAAACTGCGGATATTCAATATGTGTTCCCAGTGGATCATTACTACGATCTGTGTCTGTAATAAGATTTAAATGTTCTTTTAAATATTCTTTAGACCATTGAATAGTACCAGACCCAACCGGTCCTGCCATGATATTATTAAATCTTGATAATGGTTCAAGATTATCAGAGTGTGTTGGTATATAAAGATCGCATGATGCAGCTAGCATACCTGATAGTGCGAACCAATGGTGATTATCAAAATCCCAAATAACGAATGCAGATGTAGGTGAATTTAAATACAATTCAATAAATCGATTTAAATTATTATCAGTCATTACATTGTTATTACTTAAGATAACAATAGAATTCTCAAATATCTTTGGTGCCGAATTCATATTAAAGAAGTGCATATTTGCACCCTTTGGTTTATATGTAACAGCATGAAAAATATGATCAGTTAAGTAAACTTGACCTGAAAAGTTTTTGCTTAAATTTTCAGCAAGGTTTCTTACTCGAACATTTTTCAAACAAACCATATCATATACGGCATCTTGTTGAGATTGTGCACTAGTACCGGCAATTGATTGCGCGATGTTATTTGAAATTCCATTTGCCGCGCCAATATAATCAGATAAGTTGCTTGGCGGTGGCGGAGTTTGCATGTTATAAAATACTGACATTATTCGTAATCCTCATCATCTACATTTCTATCATTTGCCAGATTTCTAATTCTATTTTGTATGTGATCTAAAATAAGAACATGACATTTATCTGGGCCTACAGTTTGATCAAATACCTCAAACACTCTTTGTAACATTGCGCAATTAAACATTAGTAAATCTGTATCATCGTCGCACATCATTAGTTGGCGATCTACGGGCTCCATTAGATCACGCATACGTTTTTCTACTTTGGATTCTTTCAATTAACGACCTCTGCCGACTTTCTTTTGAATCGCTTTATTGGGGATAAGAAGATTTTTTGATCTTCCTGTGTTTGCCAATGCCTGCAAGTCTGCTAAAGGTTTCGAATGTGATTTAGGTTTTCTTGATTTTATTGTATTGATATCAAGCTCTTTATTGTTTGCCATATTGTCTCCATTTTAAAATGTTTTTAGTTTTTGCCAAGTATCCATCCAATTAAGTACATTATAACACCGACCTATATTGTTGTCAATAATAACTTTGCCTAAAGGATAATCATTACCTGCCTTGTCCATACGATCTCCGAAGAAATGAACTTCTGTTTCGTTTGGTAAGTATTTGAGTATTTGTGATTTGTCAGCGCCTTTGGCAAATATGTCAATGCCTGTTTCACCGCCGACAACGGCCTGTACATTAGACCATTTGGTGTTGATTTCGTTTGCAATATATTCTCGTTCAAGATGAATTTTATCCCATTGATAATATTCGTCTCGTTCTAAGCCTAGAGCATTACGACCAACGATTGAAAAGTTTACCATTCCGATTCTTTCTTCGAAATGTTTACCATACCTACATTTGTATCTTGAATAATAAAGTTTGTTCTCAAGAAATAGCCACAAATCATCAGGGCATTTCCAATCACTTTTGTGAATTAATTTGCCTTGTTGATAAATTGCATTGCCTGAGCAATTGAAAGAAAACCTGGCTTTGTTGACCAGGTCTTCTCCAAGCTGTTCTACGGTTTTTTCAAGATCGGACCCTGTCACAAATGCAACAGGATGCTGATCCATAAAATTATTAAACCAAACTTTAAATTCATTATCTATAACGCCACGACTCGGTGTGAGTGTGCCATCCACATCAAATATAAAATACATAATAAATTACCTTATGCTTTACCTTCTACTTTTTCTTTTGTACGACCATAAGCAGCGATACCTAGAACGGCACCCATTGCAATATGATATAGTCCAGCACCTTGAAGGGTTAACGGTTGCCATTGGCTCGTAACTTGCCCTGCAGATAATGATTGAAGTAAAGACCATAAAATTGGAAATACAACAAAGTCCATGGTACAAGTTAGCATGTAGATCCAACCCATTGCAGGTCGCCATTTTTTATTGATCCAATCTTGTGAATCTTTATCATGTGCAACTAATACATCTGCACCTGAATGCATTGCGCCGCCTGAGCTTTTTAACATCTCAGGATTGCCAGATTTATAACCTTCAGGTGGTGTTGCGTTAGTATTAAAAGGCGTTGGATTTCTTCTTTCTTCTTCAGCGTGTTCGTCCCAATTTGCCATTTTTAAACCTTTTTTTATTTTTTTATCTTTTTTGCTCTTGGAGCCTTTGATGCAGCTGTTTTTCTAGCTCTTGTGGCCACGGGTACAGCTGTGGCTGCTACTACGACGGGTTCCGCCGGTGTAGCAATTAGTTCAGCTGGCGCTTGCCCCTGTGCCTCAACCACTACATCTGCAGGAGCAGGTGCTGGAGCAGTTGGCGCTTCGGCAGCTGCGGCAATGGCAGGTGACTCATTGATTTTTTCATGTCTTGCTGCAAGATCAAGAGTTGGTTCTTCTGTTTTCTTTGGTTCTAAACCAAATAATCTTCTTAAAATACTCATTTCATTATCCTTTTATAGTTAATATTAAAAGTCACGGTGAGAACCGCAACAGCATTATATATTTAACACAAAACACACCTCACTATTTTATGAAATTGTGTCGTCAAATGATGTAAATGTGGTTATGTTGAATCTTTTTGGTAATTCTTCGAATAAACCATATTCTTCACTAGTATTATCCAACACGATTGAAGGTAGCCCCACAAGATCACCTACCCAGACAATACTAAGGGTACAGTAATCGGTTTTCTTACTAAATGAATTGGACGTGTAGCGATCTTCGTAAAATCCGACTGGATAAAGGTCGCCTTTGAAATCTATGCCGATTTCTTCTTTGATTTTGCGCCTGGCAGCATCAATTGCACGCTCACCTTTGTGAATTCTGCCGCCAATTGGCCAGTAAACCCCTTTGCAGGGTTCCTCGGTTCTTTTAATTAACAATAATTTATCATTGTAACGTAAACAAACATCAACGCACAAATTTACAGTATTCTTAATTATCTCTTTGTATTGTTTTTCTGGTATAAACATTATTACTTTTCATAAAATCACACCTCAATGTCAACATTACGACCAAGCTTCAAATCCACACTACGTTTCGGATCGAGTTTTGTTATTCGTTGTTTTTCTACTGCTTTGCGATCAGTTTCAATTCTATTTTGTCTTGAAGTTTCTTGCATACGCAGAATATTTGCCTGATGCTGGGTATAGTAGTCTAATGATACTTTTGAAATCTTCATAATGTTATTTATCAGTATCGTTTTGTCCTGTTTCTTAGTTATTGATTTCAAAATGTTCGTTGTATTTGTTCATCAATCGTTCGAAAGCATTGAATGCAAGTTCCTGCCTATTAATTTCAATACATTCTTTAATAATTAACTCGCCAAACTTTTCAATGGCCTTTTTATCGTAGTCATCAAACTTGTCCCAGCAACCAGCGGCAATTAGGCCAGACTGATATATAAAATCATCAATTTTAGAATTCATATAATTTCCTGCGGTAGTAAATTTTAAATCGTTCATTATTTAACCTCCGAAGTGGTTAATGATTAAATTTAGAGCATTGACAGCAACGCCATGTCCAACAACATCCTCAGGGTGAAGCCAATGTCCTGTGGGGTTATTATCGGTGCGAGGATTCTTGCGCCATTTGGTCAATTCCTGTTTAAGATAATTTCGATACTCTTTTAAATTCAGTAAAGTAATGCGATCAGCTGCTTCAGCGTCTAATGTAATAGGTCCAAATCTTTTAGTCATTCGTCATCCTCAAAGTTACGTAGTTCAAATATATAATGCCCGCCGCGGCGAGACTGTACCCAATTTAGGTGCCACATCCAGGTATTTTCTTGCATGGCTTTAATAAGAGTTTCATTACCAGACCAACCAGCAGTTGAGATATAATAACACCATGTCTTCTTATTTGTTATTTCATCAATTGCTTCGCCCTCTTTCCAACCCCAAGAGCTTAGGTGCCAGATACTCTCAATAAATTTGAACCAATCTTTTGCATCATCCCAATGCCACTTTGACACAATTTCGCAAGCATCTTCTGTAGGATAACCATCCACATCGAGAAAATTACCCTTATCCAAAAGACTTTTTACCCGAGCATTTGTTTCTTCGCGTTCTTTTTTGTACTGCTCTCGCCATTCATCGTTCATATTAGAAATCCATTCTCATTCTGTGGAGGCGTTCTTGGTTCGGCATCTGAATGCCTATACTCATAGATAGGTTTATCTGGAGGATCATAAGGAAAAGTCACAGGTACATGCGAATCTGCGCCAGTATAATAAACCTTAGTGCAATTACCATCTTCATCTTTATACCACTCCCAAAACACTTTACCATCTATATCATAACAAGTGCCATCGGGGTCTTTAAACACTGATGAGCATCGAATATTCTGATACGTTGTACTACCACCATATGAACTAATATCATTCCATTCATCATCGGCACCTGTTAAAGGTGTAAGTGGTTTAAAGTCAAGCAGTTTAATTAGAATATTTAAGGCATATCGACCAGAGAATCCAGAATGACCTTCTTCAGAAAACTCTTTGACCATATGCAATATATGCT
>Ga0209354_10000302_pt1 | contig 23749 bp, 21 predicted proteins | sample LauGreSpBDMM15DD_2_FD_187562 | JGI IMG/M metagenome (GOLD analysis project Ga0209354, IMG submission 187562) | Freshwater lake microbial communities from Lake Michigan, USA - Sp13.BD.MM15.DD (SPAdes) (version 2) | ecosystem: Environmental > Aquatic > Freshwater > Lake | place: Lake Michigan...
CACCACCCTCTTTCATTTTAAATGCTATATCTAATGATTTTTGAAGTTTTTTGCCATTATTATCCCCTTGTTGACTATTTGCAAACTTTGAAATGTCGGTACCGCCTGTCATCTTAGAGAAAGCTGACCTTCCTACATTAGAATTAACTCCAGTTATAGGCAATAAAATTTGTGCTTTTAAATTCTTTGTCATAGCACTAGATATAGCTTTTGCTGCTGCCTCTGATTGTTGCCCTTCAGTTAATTGGTCTGCACTAGATACTGCTTGTACATCAGCCTTATCAAGCTTAGTTCCGCTAACAAATCCACCAATTTTTTTTCCAAATTTATATCCTTTATCCATTTTTTGAAAAATGTTTTTTGAAGTAGCATCTACATCTAAATTTCCATTTTGATCAAAAACCTGAATACCATCGTATAATTGTGACTGTCCTTGAGAATTAGTTAGTGTATAATGAACACCATTTACGGCTAACTGCTCTCCTGCACCTACGCGTTCCATTACATAATGATTTTTATCTCCTGGTTGATTTAAGACGTATCCTTCACCATTACCTTCTATTGTAATCAAAGCATCTGAAGGTTTAGCTGGAATGTAAGATGAGCCACCCAATTGTAAATTTAAAAACTTTGTCTTGTTTTCATTACTTGTTATTGCTGAAATTGTTGAAGGTGTAAACATAGCATTTTTCTTGCCACCTAATCCACCTGTAGTGCTATATCCTTGTAGTAACTTAGAAGATAATATATTAGAATTATCTATCTTAGACATTAAATCTTTCCTAAAATTATCTTTACTATAAGATTTTTCATCAATATAAATATCCTCTCCTTTACTGTTTTTCCCAACAAGCTCATCAAATCCTTCACCTTTTTTTGTTGAAAAATATTTTTTATTGTCAGGATTATTTAATTCAGAATTTGCATTCTCATAAAACTTATCCATGTATGTATTGATAGCCGCATTAGAGTTGCCTTCTTTATCTACTAATGTATTTATATCTCCAATTGCTTTATCCTTTATTGTTGTACGTTGTTCTTGTGTTATATTGCCAGTACTTTTAAGACCCAATTCAAGTGTTTTAGTGTTCTGTGCAATACCGCTAGCCATTTTATCTATACTAGCATCATCATATTTTGATGATTCATCTAAGATTTTATTAGGAGAATTTTTAGACATATAGTCAATTGACCCAGTAAGTCCTTCTAAATAATCATTAGGATTAGATTCGGCTAAGCGATTAGCTGTAGTAGTTATTTCTGCTACTTTCTTATCATAAACTCTTTTTGAAATCTTGCCAGTAGCAGATAATGTTGAAGCTGCATCATTAGCTCTATCAAAATCTGTTTGGTAATAGACTGAAGCTTTAGCTAAATTATTTAATTTTTGTACCTTAGTATTAGCAAGGTTTGCAGCATTAGGGTCTCCTTTTTTATTTACTATGGTAGGTATTTGGTTTAAAGATTTATTGAAATAAGTTGTAAGATTTAATGAAGGTCGCTCTAATGTCAATAAATCAACCTTTTCACTACCACCAGCTGCTGCTGCCTTAGCCTTAGCTTTATCTTCAGCCAATTTCATTTTCATAGCATTTTCACCTAAAGATAATAAAGGTGATTTTTGCTTTTCATATACGTACGCTTCACCTTCACCTACATTTTGCACGTTCTGTTGTGAGCCTATTTGGTCGAATCTCATTGCCATAATTACTCTATATTTGCAAATGTATTTTGATTTATCATATTCCCCATATTCCTAGATGAAGTCAATGCATTGCTTATTAAATTTTGCTTATCTCTATAATCTCTATACATCCCTAATAACCCACCTTGTTGTGGTTGGTAATTAGGATTAGAAGCTTTAAGATATTCCATACCTAAAGCATTTTGACCAATAAATTGACCTGCTCTATCAAAATTAGTATTACTAGCCGTTAGTAGATTTTGCTTATTCTGAACAGCCTGATTATATGGCTCAACTTGATTGTAAGCAAAGTTTCTATCATCATAATTAGCTACATTTTGATTAGCTTGATTAAGCATATTGTATCCACCCAATCTTTGTCCGTACTTTTGTTGAGCAAGGTTATTTAATGCATTATTACTATTCTCATTCAATCTACCTAAAGTAGCCATAATATCAGTAGAGCTTCTTGCTGATTGTCTTGCAGCACCGATTCCTTGAGATACATTTTGATTTATTTTTTGTTGAGCGATTGCGTTTGAAGCATCAGCTAATGAACCACTAGCAACTTGCCTAGCATTCTGTTGGTTTTCAATAATTCCTTGTGGCGTTAAAGAAATAGGTCTACTTGGTACTTTTGCCTGTTTAGACCTATTCCATTGAGAAAAAGCTCTAAGGCCCATACCTACACCTGACCCTATTGCCCCTCCAACCGGGCCTCCAAAAATAGTTCCTACTAATGGTGCTGCTCCTGCTGTTAAATCCAAAGCATTGTTCAGTCCTTCTGCTGCCATAATTTTAATGTTTTACAAATATACTTATTTTAACGGAAACTAATAGCGAACTTAACTATTGAATCATACAATTTAACTATTTTATTTGATAAAGATTTGACTGTCAACCTTGATTGGTCTAATACTAATTTAATCTTTAATGTTTGTGATTTTAATGGATTACCCTCAAATATAGGATTTGTAACGGCTGGTAAGGTATTCATATCTCTTAATATTGGACCATAATAATTATTTTCCAATTTTCTCCAAAATCCATTAATTTCTTCCAATTCAGAATCTTCATTAAGAACCATTGTTTGTTGGCCTAATTCATTAGTAATTAATTCTGCATTCCATAGCTCATCAGTTTGTAATCTAATATCTAACCAAGACTTGACTTGATCTAAACTGCCATTAACTACAAGTTCTATATTGCATGGAGACTGAACTGTGTTACCATAAAATAAACTTGTATTTACAGTGTTATCATCATGCTTATCTACTTTTATGTAATTATTTAACCCTGTAGTTCCTAAGTATGCAGAATACATTTTTTGATACATAGAAGCATGACTCATTACAGGTGTACCAGCAATAGATTTAGCATCTCTTTTTGAAATCCATCTGTTTAATCTTTCACTCCATACTATAGAAAATGAATTATTAGTGTAGGGGTGATTCATGTCATAATCCATGAACGTAAATATAACTTCATCGTAATATGGGTTATACTCAGATATTACTTTTTGGTATATATTTTTTGATCTATCATTTATCCTATTTTGACCTAATGAATAAAAGAATAGTCGCATTCCTATGTCACTTATCCTAGTAACACCGTTTTGTCCATACCTCCAAACAACCCCCTTCAAGGCATCAAATCCATATACAAATGAATTATAATTGCATATAGATTCAGTATGAATAGAACCTAAAGAACCATTTGTTGTTCTATAAGAGCCTAATATTTGATTAGATAGTGATATTGTATTTACTCCACTAACATCAGTAAATTGCACTTTACCTAAGTAAATAGATACTATTTCTCTTTTATGTATAGACAACATAATAGTGCCATCTTCATTAGTGTTATTGGCTACTTGTAAACCACATATAGCACCATATTCAATTGGTAATTGCTTATAGTTTAATAACTCAAATGTTTGCAATTCATTTGTTTTTGTTCCTTGAATGTATGGGTTAGAAAATATAATATTTGACGTAAAATTCCTGAACGGAATCAATGTTTCATTGAGATTTGATGCAAACGTAATAGTTAAATCCTCTATATTAGGTCTTCCAATATCTTTATGCCATGAAGTATCAGTATTCCCATTAGGCGTCATTGACAATATTGTATCTGCTGTATGATTCCATAGCCTACCGTAATATTTCTTTTTAATAACAAAGCAATCTCCATCTTTAGTGTTTTCAAAACCGGCAACTGTATTGCTACCTCCATCTCCAAGCACTAACTTTAATAGTCCATTATTAACTTCTTTACAATAACCTATTTCATAATAAATTTGCTCACTTGACAATTCAGCAGGAGTGTAAACTTCAATTAATGCCCCATAATTTATAACATCATTATCTGTCTCTACTGTATTTGTAGTAAATTGAAATACATCAAATGTTCTTCTTGCAAATGTTCCTGAAAAATCATCATATCCTGCAAATCTGAATACTTTATTATTACTCAATGATGTGTCAGTGAAGCTATATACGCATGTTGTCAATCTTCCTGTAAATGGACATTGATAATCAACTTTCGTATCACCCCTAGGGAAACCTCGATTTTCAGGAAACGTAAATGTAATACCTGAAGATCCTACTCCAAATATAAAAGGTCTGTCATCTTCGGTATATCCACTAAATTGATTCCAAACTACATCAGTAAAATCTTGATTTGCATTTATACCAAAAACTGTAGAACTATCAAGTGAGCTATAAATTACGCTTTGTAAACCATTTTCACCAACTAAATAAATACCTTTACAAGCTCTTCTATCAAAATCAAGATAATCTAGCCAAATAGGAGTAAAGCTAAGAAATAATCTAGTTTCATTTATATCACTCCAAATTGTAGTATTTAAAAAACCAACATTTGTATATGTATATCCTAGTGGAGTAATAACACTTGATGATAATGAAATATTTGCAATATAATCATTACTGTCTGTCAGGAAGTGAACAGGTAATCCAACTACACTAATATTAATATCATGATAAACAACTGTTGATTTTATAACAGTTGCATTTGCTTTTATGGCAAAATTATCTGACCTATCAGTTAATGTAGGATAACTACCTGTATCTCCATACGGTTGATAAGCTAATTTTACAGTAGCGTTTCCATTTCCATTTTTATCTCCAATAACACACATGAAGAAATTAGCTCCATTTACAGTATTCATTGTAATACCTCTGTATGTAGGAGTCTCCGCATTATATACCTGAACTTCTGTTATGTTAAATATTTTAGTTGCCGTATTATAATAAACACTAAGTATTATACCTCCATCACCTACAACCATAAAATTGTAAGCACCATAATTTCCATTAAACATATTAACATATTGGCAACATCCATAAAAATTAATTTTAGTAAATTTATCTTGCCAACCAACTACATTATCTTTTGTAGCTTTAATATAATCTGCACCATCACTAGACCACCAAATTCCACCAAAATCACCAACCATTGCAACCGCTTGATTTGCAAGATTGTTATTACCTATCCTTAAAGAACACATTCTATTGATATTTTCATTAGTCTCAATAGAAGCAACTAATATATCGCCTTCTTGTCTTATAATAGGCAAATCTAACCCTCTTTTAATTACTTTTTTATCATCTTTGCCAGTAGTTAATACTCTTAATTTATCACCACTAGCAGCTGTATAATTAATGCCACTTTTAACCCAATTGCTTATGTCAAAATATATTTCATTAGCACCAGCAGATGTTACATTTTTATTTGATGCATAATTATAGTTACTATAATTTGTTGTTGTCCAATCTGGGCCTTTAATAAACACAGGTTTCCCATTAGTATTAGTACCTGTTTTATAATATGCATGTTCAATCCTACCTTGAATAAATCTGTCTACTGTTAGGTTTTTACTTCTTCTTACTTCTATTGCTTCTATATCTGATGGTATATCAGTTAATAGTAATTCTATTTTTTGTGCTTCAACATTTTCTAATAAACCACTTTGAGGTGTAGTGTTTATTGAGCCATTTATATCTATTGCTACTTGACCTGTTGGTGTTTTACCTGAAACATAAGATGTAGTTCTTTTTCCAAAATGATCAATAAAATCAACTGAATATTTATACTGACTACCAAGCTTTAAACATTGTTTGTTGATTTTTTTACTATAACTCAATAATGACCCATTTGATGATACAACATTAAATTTGTACCTATCTTGCTTATAATATGCCCAAAAAACTCTAGTGTCAGCATATTGACATGACGTAGATAATAATGGAACGTTATCATATTCAGTTATAAATTCATTTTCTGCCACTATAGAATATGCTTCATCACCCTTAAACTGTAATATAGGTACTGATGTAGCATAATCTACAGTTTTAAAAACTTTAAAATCTAAATCATAAGACTCTCTAAATGCATATTCAATAGATACTATTGATAATAATGTATTTAATGTAGGCACTGCCAATTCAATATATCTAGGATAAACACCTATTTGACTGTATGAAGTTACAGCCAATAATGAAATAGGTGCAAATCTACTTTTTTGACCGCTTTTATAAATAAACCTATAAGTGAATTGATATGAATAATTACCTAAATAATTGATAACATTATCAGTAGTAGTAACAACATTGCACGTCAATGGATAGATTGGCGTAAGCAATGATACTGATATTAAATCAGTAATATCACCAACAACAGCATTGATTTGACTAGATAAATTTAAGTCTAAAAATCTTGGTGGATGAGAATATGTAGTATCAGTTCCATCGCACCAAAACATTTTGTTGTCGTATATAGTTGCTGATACTACAGGGTTTATGTTTGTCTTTAAAAGGCCTGCTGTCCTGTAATTAGGGAACAAATAATTTGATGACAATATGGTTGATACTTTATCTGTATTACAATCCACTTTATAAATACAATCCTCTAATAGTCCTGTAGTATCTTTTGAACAAATAAAATAATAAATAAACCCATATTGATAATCTTTGCACTTACCTACCACAATGCCATCTTTCCATGATTGACCTAATTCTAATTCTAAAACTTTATTCCCAGGCATATTTTGTGCATAGGTTTGTTTATTGTCAGAACTAGGAGTTATTCTAATATTATTAGCATCTGTATAAAATGCAGGATTTATGTATCTACTTTCAGTATCAGTATCTAATCCTACAAAAATATTCTTAATATTATTTTGCATCATGGAGTTGTTTGATACAAAGATATAAAAAAAATATGGGAATTATTTTGGTACATGAAACAATCAGATAAGTAAAAACATACCATACCGCTATACTTAACGGTATGGTATATTTATTAATTGTTAGGATTGTTATTATTTTGTTTGTCTTGAGGCAATCTCATTCTTAATAAACTAATAACCTTTTCAAGTATTGGCAATTCAACGTCAGGAGCAATAAATTGTGTCTGAGGTAAAATACCATCAGCTCCTGTTATAATTTGCTTGACCAAACATTTATCTATTTTAGCAGATATATCTACAGTAAAATAAACTCTACCTTGCTCAGGCCAGTAACCTATCCTACCTTCCAATCTACCAGCAGGACTATTTTTAAATATAGCCATCGCTCCATTTCTTATTGGAATGAATACATTAAATTGGTCTTTCATTAAAGATACTTGATGGATACCTCTATCATGTGGTAGTGATATATACTTTGCAGGTAAATCAATATATGCTAAATTTGTATCTGCATCAAATAGTATATCAATATTTTTAAATGATGCAACATACTCTCCACCTACATTATGTTGGCCTTGAGCTATATTTTGAAATAAATTTTGCTTGATAAAATAATTTGCTGCCTGAGCCACCAATAATTGAACCTCGCGAATATCTATTTCAAAATCATCTATATTTCTGTCACCCCCAGCAATGATACGTATTGCTTGTTCTGATATTTGCTCAATGCTAGTCATTATATACCTGTGTTATCTTTATTTGCTGCGTAACCTATTAATTCTTGCTCTCTAATAGAAATACCTTTATATGAAAGCATTTTTATTACAATTTCATTGTGTGTACTATCAGGCATCTCAAAGTTGATTGAACCTGTAGGTGTATATACAGGTATAGTTGTTCCTGTATAATTCCAATTAGGTGCTGTAGGCTTTCTGTAATATGATAAACTCAATCCAAGTACATTTTTTGGGTACACTTGGATTTCATTACCTATAATTACCCCGATAGGAAATTCGTAAGTTGGAGGAACAACTTTACTTATTAATCTTGAGTTTAACTTATCTTGGTCAACAATTTTAATAGGACTATAAGAATTGCCAACAATCCTACTTGAATCATAGTGTTGATAGTTTGATGGTAATGGACCTGAACTATACCTACTAGATGGAGTCATATTCACATGAGATACAGTTAGAAAAACTTTTAATTCATCTTGTATTGTACCGGATATTGTTGCTCCTTGTCTTGCTGTTCCGCTACCTTGAGCAAAAGTATTAGGATTACCATACCTTTCCATATACAATTCAGTTTGTGCTCTGTCTGCCAACAAATTAAATTCTGTAGGAGAAGTATATCCACCTAATTGATACTTATTAAACAATAATTCAAAGAATTTCTTAGCCTGATCTATTGTCATTATAGTAATAATTTAGACGTTTGTAATTTGATAATAAATGGAGCAATCGCAGTTTCATCTAATGTAGATTCTGTTGTTATATTAACATTACTAAAGCAATTGTTGTCATTATAAAATATTACAGACCCCACTGTTCCATACAATACTCTTGTATTAGATGCCCTAATCCTTACATTTTTATGTACTATTGATGTATTATTAACTGTATTATATATTTTTGATGCAGGGTCAGTAGCAAAAATAGTAGTATTTTCAAGACATAATGTAACGTCAACATCTACTACTCCAAGATTGAATAAAGAGCCTGAACCTTGAAATATAATATTGGTATTAATTAATTTCAGATATGTTCCAGAAGTAGATTGTTTTAATACATTATTATTAAATGAATTATAAATAAATAAGGATTTACAAGAAAATAAAGGATTAATTATTTTTGAATTAGTTATTGTATTAAATACTGTTGTGGTAGTTAATGTATCAAAATAAAACTTTCCAGAAAAAGTTTCAAAAGCAAGTCCATCAATAATAAATGATGTACTATTGATAATACCATCTCCATAGACTGTTGGACTATATGACATGGAGCACCCATTAAAGCAAGTTAATATAACATTTTTATATAGGTAATAAGTAGCATTAGAATTAAATGGCAATGTTTCATTATAATTACCAGGATTAACAATAACTAAATATGAAGAGTCAATAAATTCATTAACACGAGTAAATGTTTTGTATGGATATAAGACAGAGCCAATAATACCTGTATCATCATCGCCATTAGGATCTAAATAAACTATTTTTTGAAATGCGTTATCAGTGCCATTATTTAATTCTAAAGAAAATTGAGTATAGAAATTATTTAATCCTGTTTTCTCAGTAGTCTTAGTAATTACTAATGAAGGAGATACAGATACAACTTCTACGTGCTCTTCAAAACTTATAGGAACAACCAATTGAACTGAATTATCTTCTGAACAATCAGTACAACAATCATCAGTACAACCTGTTACACGATAAAATTCAGATATATAATTTTCGCAATCAGTTAATTGATTTGAAATATAAGAATCTCTTATCATTTCCATTAACTGTATTGCACTTGTATATTTATCTTTTTCAATATCGTATAATGTAAGATTCACTTTCAATAATGAATCCATCCTAGCTTTTAAATTTTTCAAGCAACAATACATTGCTGCCATGTTATAAGTAACAGTTGGAGTTATTGTTTTTGAAGCAGAGTTTAAGACATATACATTGAATCCATTACCTAATGTATATACAGATGAACCTGTCATACTATAAGTATATTTACCTTTTACAAACAGTCCATCACCAGCTGTTTTATCATAAATAACACTTAATGGATTTGATATTGTAGATAATGGAGTTGGATATGAAGGGTAAGGGTCATAACTCAATCCTGATGGATAGGTTAATTGAATAGATATATTATTTGAAGGAGTTATACCATCTTGGATATAAGCAGTGTTATCAGTAACTACAACACTAGATTCAAATTGATTATAAGTAAAATCTAATACTACTGTAGGTTTTACTATAGTAACTGATACAGATTTTGTAATTGTATGAGTTATACCTGCTTTGTATTGACTAATAGTGATTACATATAAACCTGTAAGTACATTACCTTTACCATCAGTAGGTAGTAATATATCTTTTATTAATGGAATACTTTGAGTAGTATCAGGTGTGGTTTCGTTACCAATCCAAAAGTAACTACCATCAGGCCCTAGAGCTGTATAGTAAGCAACCCAACCAGAGCCATTACCAGTATAATTAGTTAAATCTGTTAATCTTAATAGGTTAGTATTCAAATTAAAACTACCTGCAAAATCTATACCTGAAGGAAATGCCATAATATCTATCTTTTGATACAAAGATATGAAAAAAAATACTACTTATTAACCTCAAAAAAATATTGATTTAATTTATCGATAACTGTCATCCATTTTTTATCAATAATTAAATCAAGCAATTCATTTATTTGATTTTTATTTAGTAAATCAGGATTTCTACCATGATTTAATCTTTGGGCATTTAGTGTGTGAGATAAAGAATAATTAGCCTTAACACGAAGAGAATGCCTTATAGCATCCTCTTCTAGTTTTTTCTTTAAATTTTCTTTTTCTAATTCTAGCTTAATTTTTGCTTTCTCTTTGTTTGTCATTGTCTTTTATTATTGCTTCACCAAAAAACTTGTCAATCCAATATGATTCTATCGCATCTTTAATAGCTTCATTGCTACATGAGCCATAAATAGATACAATACGCTTAACTAAGTTATAATGCTCAATTGCTTTAATTAGTTTTATTGTATAAGTTTTATCAAGTTCTTTTATCTTAATAGCCTCAAACCAATCATTTTTTATTTCACTAAGATACTTTTCTATGCCTTCTTCCATAACTCTTTTGCATAATTAAAATCTTGTTCAACTATTTCATTTGAAGAAAATGGGTCATCACTATCCCTAAAGCAAGAACCATCGCTATATTTAAAGTAATTACAACCTTCAAAATAAAACGAATCAATTATTACGCTAGTTTTAAAGCTAAATATAATTGATGTAATTATACCTATAAGTACAGCTACCACTATTATTATAACTATCATAAGTTAAATGCTTTTAAAGATAAATTAAATGATTTGTTTTCTTTTACTTGTTTTAACATTTCTGCAACAACTTCTCTTGTTTCAGCTTGTGCATCATCTTTTAATCTTAAATGACACATGTGAATAAACGCCAATAATGTTCCTGTCCAAACAAATTTAGTATTTAGATTTAATGGTAAAATTGTTCTTGCTTGCTCTTTACCTACTCCCAATTCAGTTAATGCTTGATAAGCTAACTTGCATATATCTATTACATTTTCCTCTATTTTACTAGCCACAGCCTGTTCATGTAAAGGTAATGGTTCAAGACTACCTTGCTTTGAGTCATTTGATTGTTTCCTCCACTCATTTATTGTTCCATAAGTGTCACTAAAATCAACATATCTACCACTAATACTATTTTGTGAGATACCAACATTGTGCTTAAATAATTGTCTTTCAACATATATAGGACATTCAATTCTAAATTGTAGACTTGTGTGTCTGAATGGTGAAGTGTGTTTATGTTTAGCTAAGAAATTAATAAGCCTTTCCTCTTTTCCACCAACTTCTGTTGATTCTTTATTGTAGCTAACCTTAGCTACATTTACAACGGTTAAATCTGTACCGTACACTGATAATAATTCTACACTCATACTTCTCTATTTATTTTATTTGCAAAACCAAGTACAAAAGTATCTATATACTCCCTCTATTGTTTTAAATTTAACTGATTCTTTTTTCTGTGTGAACTCTTTATTACAGTTGTGACAAACGTATGTTTTCATATTCTTTAACATCTAAATACCATATAAATTTTCCTTTCCTAGCTTCGACTAATGATAATAAGTAATCTACTTTTTCATCAAATGTTTTCCCTTGGACTTTTGCTAATCTATGGTAAGTTCCTAGTTTTAAATTTATTGTTGGTTTGTGATACATTTTATTATTATTATTTAAAATGGTGCATCATCAGTTTCTATTGCAAATCCTTCTGAAACAACACCATCAGGTATCTTATTACTTACAGGTTCAGGTGATTTAGCTGACAATGAATAGTTGTTATTAAACTTAATGATATAACCAAGTTTACTCCATTCCTTTATTGTATTCTCAGATTTATTAACACTTAACCCATAATCATCAACTAAAATATTTAGTATAGCATTATGACTTATATTAACCATGCTATTAGGAAATAACTTTTCTAAATAATATTTAGTAGTTTTCTTTGGATTATTATCTTGCATCATTGTTTGACAATCATCATCAGAAAGACTCACGTACATATTTATATTTTCAGAATTATCCCACCTAAAGTAACTTGTTGCAGGGTCATCCCTACCTCTTAGTTTACCTAAAGCAAACTCGTTTGTAATTTCTTTAATACTTCTGTCTTCTTTATTATTCTGAAGCCTTAACATTGAATATGACTTACGCCTTAAGAATGTACCAAGATGACCTGATGGCCTACCATCACTACCAATATTTTCATGTATAGTAAGAAATATTGATGTCATGCTTTTCTGAGCAAATCTACCTAACCACTCTACAAGTAACTTACATTCCTCTTCATCATTATAGCTTTTAACAAAGTCACCTATACCATCAATAATAATAAAATCGTAATGTTTTGATTTGTTTTCTAATAACTTTTCAAGCATTAACCTATTCTCTTCTGCTGATGTATTCATTTTAAATGACCAATAGTTAAACAATTCGCTATCAGTAAATCCTGGTAATAAATTATTTATTTTTGCTCTTCTGTATATTGTATTTAATCCTAATTGTAAATCACTTGGATCACGCTCAGTGTCTATATGCAATATCTTATTTACTCCTTCGCTATTAAGTGAATATCCTAATGCATCTGTGTTTAGCAATATTTGAGATGTTATAGCATCAGAAACTTGTGATTTACCAATACCTTCACCAGCAACAAGTGTGCAAATATTGCCTTTTTTTAATGCGACTAAACCTTTAAATTCTAATGTTACAGGACTATTAGGAACATCTAATCCAGATACCATTTCGTATGCTTTATTAAATATTGCATACTTATTAAAATCTAATGTTTTAGATACTATACTATCAATTGAATGCTCAGGAAACAATTCTTTATTTTTAATGAAATCAAATAAATCTTTCAATTTATAATCAATCATTTCTTTTGGCAACTCAATTGGTGCTAATCCTAACTTAATTAATTTGTCTCCTTGTGCTTTGCCTGTGTCATCTAAATCATAACAAAAAGCAAACATATCAAATCTACTATTAATGTCAGCTAGTAAATCAGAACTAGGTAATGTTGTTTCAGAGTTTAAACATATAGCAGGGTAACCATTTGATATAGCTGTGTTGCAATCTTTTTCACCTGCTGTAAGTATTACTATTTTACCTTTTTCGGGCAACCTATCGTATCCATAAATGTATTCTTTAGGCTTTTGTCCTATCCATCCAAACTTATATCTTTTGTCTAAAGAGAATGGCCTATATAGTTTATAGCATTTATCTGATACCTTATAAGCAAATATTGGGTCAACTTCAGAACCTGTAATTTTAACAGCTTTTTCATCATGTCTTTTATAATATACAACCTCATATATATTACATTCAGTTGGATTTATATTTCCTTGACTCCAAAAATCTAATGAAGATTGACTGAAATCTTTGAACTCAATATCAAATGTAGATTCTTTTTCTTCAGGTTTATCATAAGTCTTTGTTGCAGTATTTTTAGCTGTACCAAAATCTCTTTCTATCTTTTGAATAGCTTGTGGAAATGTTAATCCAAACATCTCCATAACCAAATTTACCGCTGTACCTTTATTCCCTGTTGCAAAATCATTATATATAAAATCATTTTTATTTTCAACACCTCTACCTATACCAAAAGAAGGAGTTTGTTGTGGATCTAATATAAATGGATTTTGAATATTAACGCCTACTTTTAATTCAGCATGACTATGATAAGGTTGAAGGTAGTGTTGGAGAATCTGGTAGTCACTAACGCCACCATACTCCATTTTATATACCGGTTACATATTTGTCAACTAATTTTCTATGCCTATAAATGATATTCTTAATATCATCTTCTAAAACAAAACAAGACATTGGTCCATACTTTTTAGGGTTTATTTTCCTGTAAATAACACGAAGCTTATATTTCTTCATATTTTTAATCCCATAATAAGTTAGCCCTAAAAATGACATCAATTGCTTTAAGTCATAATAAACGAACCCTCCATCAATTGATACCATATCTATGTCAGGAGGAATATTAAATGCTTTTATCATGATGCAATACTAAGGTAATTATTTTTAATATGCAATAATAATAACAAAAAAAATAACCTAAAATTTCTTTTAGGCTACTTTCGTGTGTTAATGTATTATTTTTCAGACACTTTGCTGTCTACTTTAGTATTATCTAATTTTAATTTTTCATAAGCAACCTCACCTGATTTAGATGATTTCATCCATTCTACAATAGATTCATACTTATCTAATGCAGGCATCTTAGCGTGCAATACTTCACCTGACCTAGCGTATATCCATGCTTGTTTAGATTCATCGTAAGTAATATTTTTAAGAATCTCAGCATCTCTAACTACAGCTTTAGTCTCAAAATTTAATCCTTTAATGTCTTCCAAAAATTTAGCAGGATTGGCTTCAGCAATTTTCTTTAAAGTAATTTTCTTAACGTTATCGGCTACTTTTTCTAAAGGCATATCAAATTGTAGCAACAACCCTTTACAAGTATAATCAAGGTCAGAAGATTTCATCTTCATTACTTTTTCTAAGGCATTAAAGCTTTCTAAATCTCTTTTGTATTCATCATTTGCCGCTGCTGCTGCATCTACTTTAGTAAATAAACTACCACCATTTGCAGTGTTGCTAGGATGGTACTCCATTATTGTGTACAAGATTTGATGTTGTGAATTTAATGGATTTAAGGTCATTATGCCATTATCATTCTTTTTAAAGATAATATTACCATAGACAGGCATAACAACAGCACCATTGGCAGTTTCTTGAACTTTTTCTCCAATGATATACCTCATTGTATATGATGTCTCAGTTGCTTTATCAAAGTACGCATAATTGTTAAAAATATACTCCTGAGAAGGAACAGATAGTCGGTGTTGTACACTTCCTGTATCTAAATCGTAATGAGATGCTTGAACAACTTTGCACAATTTATATTGAACAGTAGATGTTAATTGTTTGCGTAATTCTTGAGGGTAAGGTTTTAATGATTCCATATTTATATTTAACTTAATTGTTATAAAAAAAAAGGGTACACTTATTCGTGTACCCTTCTATGATTTACTATTTAATTCTAACAAATCTGTTTGCACCTACAATTTGTAAGCCCATTTCACCGAAGTGAGAAACAGATGTTTTGTCAATTTGAGTAATATCAAATCCAACTTTAGTAGATTTGTAACGTCTATCAACAACACCATTGTTTTTGTATCTCAACATAATTGAGTTTAATTTAGCTCCTGACTTAGCATCAATTTGCTTGTCAACAGGACACATGAAACCACCACTTGCAAAGGTTGTAAAACCAGGTAATGCAGTAATTTGTGGGTGATACAATGCAGCTAATTTTTGCATGTGGAAAGAACGACCATTGTAAATAAATGAATCAAAACCTAGTTCAACAGATTTTTTCTTACCGTTATCACCACCACCAAAAGTATTAAATACAATACCTCCGTTACGGAATGAATTAGCAATATTGTCTGTTACTTGTGTTCCAAGCTCATTACCTGTATAGAAGTTAATTTCATTTCCAACAGACTCAGCATCTAATGCCAATGCAATGTTTCTGAAATCACTAATACCAAATTGTCCACCTGTAGCAATATTGTAATTAATACCATCTTGCTCAATTTTAGACAATAAACCTTGAGTTACAGGAACAGCGTTTCCACCACCAGTAGCATCAGATTGAGTAGTGCTTGGATTCAACAATAAACCAAACATGATAGATTGTCTGAAACGAGCTAACGCTTCAACTTCACCTTCATAGTAGTAGTACTGTTTCCCATCAGTTCCTTTGAAAGACATCTTATTCGCTTCTTCAGTACCTGAAATAACGAAGTCATCTCTGAACATTTGAGTGTTGTTGGTAAACATTAATGGTTTAGAAACTAATGAAGTACGAGGGCCTGAACCATCAATATTAGCATTAGAATAGATACCAAAATAAGTTCCAACAGCAGCAGTAGTAACTAATTGAGCAGCAGTAACGCCAGCTTGAGGTTGAACTTGTAATACACCTGTAGAGGCGTTAGTTACAGCAGTAACATAACCTGTTTTACCATCATTAAAGATAAGTAAATCACCAACTCTTACAGAAACTGTACCATCAATAGATGCTGCATCTACTGTAATTGTAACACTTCCTGCTGTACCTGTACCTGCTGTACCAAGAGCGACAGCACCAATTAATTGGCCTTGAAGATACCAGTTTTTCTCATACCAATAGAAATTAGATTGGTCTGTAACTTTTGCAAGTCCATTATCCTCAAAGAATGTAAGGAAATTTGAACCGCCAAAATTACCATATCTATCCAACATTTCAGGATAAACATCAAATGTGTGTGCTAAATCTACTGCTGAGATATAGCCTTCGGTTAAGTTACCACCAGAGGTTTTACCAGTACCGGTGGCAATGTTAGGAATTAAAGCCATTGTTATATATAATTAAGGTTAAGGTGTTACTCGATTTGGTTTAATATAAAATCCCTCTGGCTCATACCTTCAGGAATAATTGTATTAGCAAAATCGCCCTTAGTCGCTTGATTATTACTCACATTATTAACATTGTTTAGCAGTGATTCTCTTCCTTGTGAATGTGCTGTTTTAATAATTGATTGGTCATATTTATCTGGATTAGCAATAAAATTTGCTACTCTCATAAATTTAACATAATCAATATCTCCTTTTTCATTTGTGAACTTATCAAAAATAGCACTAGGATTACTAGCTACAGTTTTCATAAATTCAACATCAAATACAGGAATTTTTACATTTGCAGAAATATCCCCTTCACTAAAATTAATATCACTACCACTAAATGACGTAGCAGCATTCATTAATTCTTGAGCTACTTTATTATTGGCAGCTTCTTGCTCAGGAGTTAATCCTGCAACTTTTTGTTCAGAAGCTTTGGGATCAATATAAGTAGCTTTAGTCTTAAACTCCTCAATTTCTTGAAGCATCTTTTTAGACTCTCTTTCTAATTTTCTAGTAGCAATATCAATTTGACCTTGAGTGTACCCATAATATTCAGGGTCTTCAACTTGCTTATATTCATCAGCTAAGTAATTATCAGCCTCTTCCTTGGTCATTCCTTCAATAAGAATGCAATGATTTCTAGCTATATCAATAGGTGATAAATCTTTTGTATTGATTCTACTTGCTTCAATAAATTTATACGCATCGCCACCTTTAGAAATAAAATCATCAAGCTCTTTTGTAAACTCACTTTTATATTCAAATTTTGGTTGATTTTTTAAAGCTTCATATTCTGAAGCCAAAGCTTCAATTTCTTCAATTGACTTAAATTTATTGTTAGTTAAAGATTCTAATGTAACCGTACTAGATGTAGGTTCAGTAGCCTCTTGAACACTATTTTCATTAGTCTCAATAACATCAGGAGAAACATTTTCTATTGTAGTCTCAACAACAGGTTCTTGCAATGATGTATCAACATTAAAATCTAATCCTCTTATATTATTCATAAATGATTTTTATATAATACGCAAATATATAAAAGACTATATTAATAACAAAATTTTATTCTGTAATAATATAATTTATCAATATATTATTTTGTTTTTTCTTTATTTACAGAATTTTCTTTTGATTCAGATAATCCATTTTTATACTCTTGCATAGCCATTGTTTTAAGTGCATCATGCTCATTATTCATATCTGCATGCTCTATTCTATACTGATTGTCTCTCATATTTTTTGTATCTTCAATATGATTCTTACCATCTGCTACAATAATATTTCCTGTGATTTGCATTTCTGTTTTATCAAGCAATGCTTCGTTTGCCATTTCTTGCAACATTGCTTTACCTTGAATTTTAATTTCTTCAATCATTTTTTCTCTTTCAGCTTTCAATTGCTCAGACATCATCATTTTTTGTTTCTCAAACTCAAATGCCATTGCCATTGATTGTTGAGATGCTTGTGCCTGCATTTCAGAATTTGCCTGAGAATTAGATTGTTGAATTTTAGCATCTTCAGCTGCTTGCCTTTTTTTCCTTTGATCCAATACTCTTGCAGCTTTTTTGATATTGTACTTCATTATATCTTTAATTGTAAGATAATCAGAGAATGTAATACCGCCTGCACCTCCTTGGCTTCTTACAGTCAATTCAGCCATAACCATTTGTTCTAAGATTGCTATCTCTTGGTCATTAGGCATTGATGATACAATGATACCAAAATCCCATAATGACAAATCAGGATAAGCTCCTAAAATAGTCATATTAGCACTACCTAATGCTGCTTCATATCCTTTTACTCCATGCTTAGATATATCTTGTAATCTTTGAATGCAAGACCTTGCTGTTCTTTCTAATACAGAAGAATAAGCAACAAACAATGGTTGTAGAGCATTATTAGTAGCAGATAAAGCCATCTCAGATTGAGCCTTACCTGTTTCAGGATTAGGAGTAGAACCAGCACTTACTTCATTAAACCCTATAATGTCATAAATTAATTTATGGTTGTAGTTTATTATTTCAATAAAACTAAACACATCTCTAGCCATACCGTTTTCTAATTCTTGCAAAGGCAATCTACCATTGGCTAATGGCCTACCATTATCATCTGTAGACCGGTATAATTGATTACCTGTAGCATCAAATATTTCAAGAACTTCCATTGGAGTATATGTCTCACCTCCTGTACCTTTTGTGATACCTGAAATACCTGCAATATCAATAGCTAAACCTTTAGGTCTTGCTTTAGCTAATGCAGCTTGTAATTTATACCAATTGATGTGAATTAAATTTATTACAGGAATCATATATTCCATCAAAGATTTAACCCTCATTCCTTTTTTAGTTGGTGCATACAAATGATAATTACTCATCACATCTTGTAGCGAACCATTTCTTCTTTTAAGGTTTTGTGCTAATCCTGCATTAAAGATAAGGTCTGTTCCACAAACCCATTGGCCTGTATATAATACCTTAAAGTCTTTCCTAATCATTTTTCTGTTAAAAACAGACTCTTCTTCTAGTGTGCCTAAATTTGGGTCATGCTCTACAATAGTAGCATTGCCATCAGGATTAACTTCTTTAACATATTCATATCTATTTACAGATTCAAACTCAAAGTCCATTACAGGAACTCTAATACCATCATAAGGTCTTGCTAATGAATAGTTATATGTAGTTAAAAATGATATTGGATTATTATAATTTCCCAAACATGATTTAGCTAATTTCTCCCATTGTTCTTCATTAAATTGCTGAGCAGAAGCAGATGATAATTGTTTTAATTCACCAATAGTATAAAACAATACTTCTCCAAAGTGAGGACAATCTTTAAAGTCAGGTCTATCACTCCATCCCACAATAAGATTCTCAGGATTTACTCTTCTTACCTTGATTACGCCATTACTATCAACATAATCCCTTGTTCCACAAATGCCATAATCAATTAAATCTTCAGATAGTTGCTCTTTAATAACTCTATTCCAATCATTAGTTTCACTAATTATATTCCAAGCATCAACTACAGCCATTTCTTCAGCTAATTTATAATCTTGGTCATAATATAATTCAATGTCTTCTAGTGATGTAAAATCAGGCTTGCCTGGTTGCTGCTGTTCTTTACCATATTGCATTCCAAGTATAGCATTCAATTCTTCTATCTCAGCTTTAAAAGTTAAATTAAAAATATCTTTAAGTTTGTCGTTGGTTTTTTTATCTATAGCTGTAGGGTTTACTGCATTGGCAGATATTTTATACCCATTTCTTGACATCATACCTTTTATAAGATTATGGTATTTTGAACCTATAGCTAATGGTGACCAATCTAAATTAAGGTAACTACCATCATCTTTGGCATCTTTAATATCTATTTGGTCTTTATATTGATTAATATCCTGCATACCCATTGAATACAATCTATTAATCTCATATTGAGACCTATTAATATAACCTATATTACTATTGTACCTCAAATACTGATACCACATAGCTTTAGCATAATCCTTAATCCAATTAGAATCCTTTTCTTTAGGATGTATTAAATGATTAGGAAATACTGTACCTATTACATTACTTGATGAAGGTGTTGAATTTAACATAAACAAAACATTTTAACAAAGATAGTAAATTATTACATACGCTTACCGTTCTTATATCTCTTAAAGTAATTCTCTACTTTAACTTCGTATTTTGGTGCTACAACTTTAGCATCAGAAGCAATAAGACAATTACCGGCAGCTACAACAGCATCAAATTCTGTAGGCTTATCAGGTGTAAAACCTAAACTTTGAACTATTAACTCCTTAAAATTTATTCGATGACCATGGAATACAATAAAAGATTTCATTAGTCCAGTATAATGGCTAATCATAATTTTAGATGCCGGAATACCTTCTTTATTTTGGTCCACTCCCCATTTACCATTTGATTCAGTATATGTTTCTTCAGGTCTTGACATTAAAAATCCTGAATACCCCCTACTCTTTAAGTGATTTATAAGTCCAGGCTTTTGTGTTTCAATTAATACTTTGCAACCAAAGAATCGCATAACCTTAATTACATCCTCATAAAATTCCTGAGGCTCTTCAGGTCTATATATATATTGTGCCCAAAAGTTATACGTTCTCCATGAGGATTTAATATTTCCAAAACCATCTTCAATCATTAGTGGTTTACCTTCATGGTCAACAGCATTTGGGTCATCTATAGTAGGGTCGAATTGTCTAAATACATATATTGCAGCAGCAGAACCACCTTTTGATGTTTTAGTAGATTGTGCATGGTCAATAGGGTCAATAGCAATTCTAAACCTATGATCATTCATTGGAACAAATAAATTTCTACCATAAGTAATGTCGTACTTAGTAGAAATACAGTTTTGTTCCTCAAAATTAGGTAAAGAACAAACTTGCCACTTCTTAGAGTTCTCATCAGGAACCCATATAACTTCAGAATCAACAACTCCATTCTTCCATTCAAAATCTCCTGGAGTAGTAATATTTCTAGTTTCTAAATAAGTCAACCTCTCATTTAATATAGCAGAAGAAAATACGCAATCTTTAGCATCTATATAAAAAGCCTCTTTAACATCTCTTGGGTATTTTCTTTTAAATGAAGCTATCTCACTCTTATCAGAACCCATACCTTTAATCTCAGCATCTATCCACTTGTTAGCCTTATCAATTTGAGCATTACCATAGTCATCAAAATACATTGAGTCTTGTGATAGTGTAATAAATCTATATAAACCTGATACAGTTCTACCATTATCATTAACTTTAAGTTGGTCAGATTTATCCCACATAGACTTAAATGCAGAACCACCATTTTCCATCTCTTCAACAGTTGATGTTATAAGCATTTTGCCAATAATATCACTACCTTCCATAGCACAAAACTTTGTAACTTGATGACGTTCATCTACATTACAACTAAGTGTTTTACCTGCTTCGTCACCGACATATCTTTGCAACTTAGAACCATCGTAAGCAAACTCTCCTGATGAAGCAAAATCAATATAAGACTCTAATTCATCTTCATCAAATTGCAATGCTGATTTCCCCCTTTTAGAGGCATTGAAAAATCTAAGCTCTGTCTTAGGTGTATTACCGCCTGATGTATCAAAATTGGGCCTAAAAAAGTCAGGTAAATGCTTAAAAGGAGACACTACACCTTTAGCAAACACTTGTTTTGCATCTTTATCTGTCTTAGATTGAATACCTCCATGGGAGTTTTTTGCCCTTGATATAAATTCAAACAAAAACAATCCTGCCTTATATGTTTTACCTGACCTCCTTCGTGCAATATCAATCATTCCCAAACAATTAGGGTCTTCAATACAATACTGCAAGAAATAAAAATACTTTAAATCTGAATCCCTATAAGATGGATAGCCAATATCAATTTTCCACCAATTGCAATACATATAATGAAGTCCAGTCAGGTACGTCTTTACGCCATTATTATAAAACCAATAACCTTTTATTCTCCTAGTCCATTCCTGTAGCTTGAATTTTTCTATATCAGAATGACAATAGTCAGGTTCTGTTTTTTGATACCTAGCTTCATCAACACGCCAATCAAACCATTCTGTAGGTAATGGCGTTCTTTTAAACTTCTGTTCTGCCTTAGACAAGAAAAACCCATCAATCTCTTCGTCTGGAGGAGATGATGGGTAATAACAATTTAGTCCTTGAATTTCTATGTATCCGTTTCCTGTATCGTTAAACATATTAATTTATAATAGCTTCCACTCTGTCTATTTGAAATCTTAGATAATCTTTACCATTTACGTGTAATGACAATCCATCTCTAATATGTTTGCAATATACAATTTTATCTTCAGGCTTCAAATTATATTCATTTTTACCAATATATTTTATTGTACCTCTATTGTATTCTTTTGTTTTTACTGAATCAGGAATATATAAGCCACTTAATGTTTTTCTTGCAACAATTTGCTGTTCTTCTTTTTCTACTAATAAATAATCATTCAACATTAATATTTCACCATTTCTTTCAGCATAAAATATACTGTCTTGTTCTGCAAAATAAATATGCTCAATGTCATGTAATCTCGACATATCTGATATTGTATTAAAATGAAAATGAATCTTATCGCCAGGTAATAATACACTATCTTCAGGTGCCGAAATAACATACCCTTCAGTTTGTTTTATTGTATTAGGATTCTCAGTTAAGTGGGTAGCTTGAATAATTTCTACTCCTGCTAAATTCCATTTCTTCTGCTTAATATCAGAGTCGGTTTTAAATATTACTCTATTTATACTTTTCATTTATTTTATTTTTTAATGTTTCATAACTGTCTGTACACACATAACTATCTCCACTACAATGTATTATTGAATAATTTTCATTATCACTACACCTAGCAATAGCGTTTATTTGATAAAAAGTCATGCTTCTAATGTCGCAATCTTCTATATTGGACTCTAATCCACAATCTTCCAAAGATTGTGTCCTATCTGAATGAAATAATATATCTAATTCTATTTCCATAATTATAAGTATTTCATTCTAAGATGACGATCAGTATAGTAATCCCATTCTGTGTCATTAATTAGTTTTTCAACTAAATTATTAAGACCTCCAAGTTCATTGATAACATCAAATATATGCTGTTCAATATAATAAACTTCTTCGTTTAAATTTGCTTCAAAAAACTCTGTAAAGTGTTTTTCTAATATTGCTTCTTGTTGTAAATTCATATACAAAGTTATTCTTTTATACTTTCTTTCAAAAGATTTATCGCTTCTATTAATTCAGGTACTTCTTCAAATTCAATTTTCACATTATTTCCAGCCTGATCTGTGATTGAAAAGTAATAACCTGCTGCATCGTCTTCTAAAATAACCTCAAAATTATCGCCAAAAACGACATTTTCACCTTTTTTGTGAATTACGTACCTACTTGCTGTTATCATATCTTTTTTTATTATTTTCGTTATTATAATGTTTATTACACGCGTGATTCCTTGCTTCATCGCTCTTTACATCAATAAAACCAAGCTTTTCACGGCAATGATAGCAGTAAGCTTGGTTTCTATTAAGTA
>Ga0209354_10000304_pt1 | contig 23680 bp, 37 predicted proteins | sample LauGreSpBDMM15DD_2_FD_187562 | JGI IMG/M metagenome (GOLD analysis project Ga0209354, IMG submission 187562) | Freshwater lake microbial communities from Lake Michigan, USA - Sp13.BD.MM15.DD (SPAdes) (version 2) | ecosystem: Environmental > Aquatic > Freshwater > Lake | place: Lake Michigan...
GGGCCTTGGCGCGGGCGAGGGAATCGATACTTCGCTGGTGGCGACCGGCCCGGTTATCCCGTTTTTCTCCGTGTTTTATTCGACGTACAAGGAAGCGTTCGACGCCGTGGCTGACCTGGCGTCTATGGCGTGGATTATTCGCCCCGACAAGAAATTGGTGTTTTTCGTGCCGGCAGCCTACACCGCACCGGCCAACATCACCATCGCCAACGTCACGTCTATCGAGGCCCGCGAAACACGCGAGGACTACATCAACACCATCGTCGTCCAAGTCTCGAATGCTCTGCGCGACCTCGCGACGAAGAGCTTCACCGGCGACGGCACGACGAAGAGCTGGGAGCTAGACTATCCGGCCAATTCGGTGTCGAAGATACGCGTCAACGACGTCGAAAAGACGCTGGGCATCGACGGTGTCGACACCGGCAAGGATTGGTATTGGCAAGAGGGCAGAGCCACGGTGGCGCAGGACGACACGGCCACGGCTGTCGGCGTCGGCGTCATCATCGAAGTCGACTACGTGGGCGTGGACTCGGTCCTGGTGGGCGCGGCTAACGCTGGGCAGGTAGCAGCGCGGGCCGCCATCGAAAGCAACACTGGAAAGTATGAGCGGTTCATCCAGTCCGCAACGCCGCTCACGAAGGCGGACGCGCAGGCTAAGGCTGACGCTCAAATAGCCAACTCGGCGGCGCTCTCCACCGTGGTCCGCTACACGACCAACGACGTCAAGGAGCCTGCCGCGAAGGGCTTCGAGCCGGGGCAAACGCAGACGATCACCTGCTCGCTGCTCGGCATATCCGGCACGTATCTCATCCGAACCGTGTCAATGTCCGCGTGGCCCGTGCCGGACAATCGCAGCGAGCAGTGGGTGTACAACGTCGAGGCGATCCAGGGGCCGGTGACCGGCGATTATCTGGCGTTTTTCCGGGCGTTAGCAGGCGGCGGGGCCGGTGGTGGCTCGCTTACGGGCTCCTCTGGCGCGACCGGCTCCAGTGGGGATGCTCCGGGTATCCACTACCTGGGCGGCGCTGCCTCGCTGACGCTAGCGCTAGAGAAAGGCCTAACGCAAGAAGTTCTGCTGAATCGCGCCACGACGACGATCGCTAATGCGACGTTTAACGGGGCGCCACCGACACCGGGCCTTCAGTTCACCATCATTATCACCGTTGACGCGACTGCGGGACGCCTCCTGCAATGGGGCGCGCCGTTCCTCGGCACTGGCGGCGTCTCGATTGAGTCAGAGTCTGGCTCGGTCAACATATTCGAGTTTTTGGTCATGCGCGACGGCACTTTCCAGCGGCGAAACACGCCAGCGATAGGAGTCATTTAATGCGAGCATTTCTGCTACTCCTTCCGGTATTGATGTTCGGGCAGACGAAGTTTAATCAGATCCGCATCATTACGAGCATGGACGGCACCGCGCCGGGCCAGATCGAGTTTGACACCTCACGCGCAGACAACAAATCGGTGGTGCTGAAGGCCCCCGCGACGGCGACGGCTGGCTATACTCTCACCCTGCCAATCGCAACGCCTGTGACGACCGGGGACTGCCTAACCGGCACGACGGGCGGCGTGCTGTCGTTTGCATCCTGCGCGGTGGGCGGCTATTGGACTTTGAGCGGGGCTGACATCTATCGGCTCACAGGCCTGGTCGGCATCGGGACATCGACACCCGCGACCGAATCGACCAATGCAAGGCTATCGGTCGTCGGGGCTGCGGCGCAAACGGCGAGCACGCTGGCTACCTCGAACTCGAACGCTGGCTTAACTGTCCGCGGCAATTCGTCGAGCGGTTTTCAGCTTGCCATCGGAGCGACAAGCGTCGACGGATCGCCGTACATTCAGGGAGTGACATTCAACGGAGGCGCGTCGTCTGCTAGCTTAATCTTGCAGGGATACGGAGGCAATGTGGGCATTGGAGCGGCGACCTCACCCGCCTACAAGCTCGCGATTTCCGGGACGCTCAACGCAACCGGCGCGGCGACGCTGGGCAGCACGCTCACCGTCGCCTCGCATATCCTGACGACCTCGGCGTCGGCCTCGGACATCGGGGACGCGACGAACTATTTCCAGACGATCTACGCCGAGAACATCGACGCGGCTCCGGCGGGCATCGCCAACAGTTATCTGCGGGCGCGGAAGTTTGAGCTGTATGACATAAACGGATCGGCGGCGGCGTTCTGGGATCAGCGCGTCAACGCGACCAGCGTCACCAGCGCGTGGACATTGCGCGATAACTCAGGATCGCGAGCGCTTCAGTTCAACCGTCAGGTTGTATCGACTGCGGCTAATTACGTTTCTGTTTTCGGCGAACTCCGGCCCGCCAAACGGGCGACCGTTGACGGTGACGCCGTCAACGATTCGGTGTACCCGGAACTGGGCAATACGACCGACCGATGGGCCAACGTCTGGGCGGCGGCTGGTAGCTTTTCTGGCACGGTTGCCGCCGGAACTTCATTTAGCGCGCCGACTGTTTACGCCACTACGGCGTTGTCGGGCGGGCTCGATGGTGTAACGGTGGTTGGCAGCTCGTCGGTGCGCATGTCGAAACTGTGGTCCTATGACCTCTCGGCGACCGGCACGGTGCAGCTCGGGGCCTCCTCCACGGTCGGTTACGTGTGGAAGGCCACCGATACAGCGGGGACCGGCGGGTGGGCGGCGGACAGCTCCGGGCAGTGGACGACCAGCGGCAGCGATATTTACTACACCACGGGCAACGTGGGCATCGGTACCACGGCCCCGCGCACCACGCTTTCCGTTCTGCAAAGCGGCACGGCCAACACTACCGCTGACACGCTCGGCCCGGCTGTATTCAGTGGGCCGACCGCTGGCGGGTACGCGGCGATGCTTGTGGTCGACTCCAACGACGCTATGGCCGCTAACATAGGCGGCTCGATTGGGTTCTACGGGCGCAACACGACCGCCAGCACGAGTAGCAGCTATTTCGCCTCGATCCACGGCCTCAAAGAAAACGGCACCAGTGGCAACCAAGCGGGCTATCTCGCTTTTAAGGTGCGGACGGCAGGAAACGCCAACCCCGAGGTCGTGCGTATCACCTCAACCGAAAATGTCGGCATCGGGACCACGAGTCCTGGACATAAGCTCGACGTGTTAGGGGCTTCCGCTAAAATATACGCAGGCGGCACGACTACAGACACAACTCTGCACATTGGCAACGCTGACGTTGCATTGCCGGGGCAGGGTGGGTTTTTAACATTTCACGCTTCCGCTGCGACTCCGTACCTTTCGATTAACGCTCTGTCACAAGGCGTTAGCTATCGTAGCGTTGTGATAGTGCCATCAGGCGGCAACGTGGGCATCGGCTTGCCCAACCCCGCGTACAAGCTCGACGTGTCCGGAACGCTAAACGCTACCGGCGCGGCTACGCTAGGCGCGGGGCTTGCGGTGACGGGCAACCTGTCGTTCACCGGCACGCTGAACACGGCTATCAGCACGACTGAGTTAGGTTACCTTGACGGCGTGACCTCGGCAATTCAGACGCAGTTCGGGGCGCGTGCGCTGACCTCGACGACTATCTCTACGACCTCGCCATTGACCGGCGGCGGTGACCTTTCGACCAGTCGAACGTTTGCTTGTGCGACCTGCGTTACGACGGATACGACGCAGACTATAAGCGGCAGCAAGACGTTCTCAGGGGCGCTGACGATGGGCGCGAACTTCTTGGCTAACTCGGCCTCGGCTTGGGATATCGGGAGCGCCACGAACTACTTCCAGACCCTCTACGTTGAGAACATCGACGCGGCTCCCTCTGGCATCGCCAACAGCTACTTGCGAGCGCGGAAGTTTGAGCTGTTCGACATAAACGGATCGGCGGCGGCGTTCTGGGATCAGCGCGTCAACGCAACATCGGTCACCAGCGCGTGGACTCTGCGGGACAACGCTGGTTCGCGTGCATTGCAGTTCTATCGGCAGTTTGCGTCGTCTGCGGCGAATCACGTATCTGTTTTCGGCGAACTCCGGCCCGCCAAACGCGCGACCGTCGACGGTGACGCTGTGAACGACGCGGTATACCCTGAACTCGGCAACACGACCGACCGCTGGGCGAAGGTGTGGGGCGCGACGGCAGACTTCTCAGGCGCAGTCATTGGCAGCTCGTTCAGCGCGCCGACAGTGACCGCTACGACGGCATTTCAGGGAGGGCTTGATGGCGTGACGCCTATCGGTAGCTCGTCCGTAAGGCTATCTAAGGCGTGGACGTATGACCTGTCCGCAACGGGCGTTGTGCAGCTCGGGGCCACCTCCACGGTCGGGTACGTGTGGAAGGCAACCGACACGGCAGGGACCGGCGGGTGGTCGGCGGACTCAGCGGGGCAGTGGACGACCAGCGGCTCGGACATCTATTTCAACACGGGCAAGGTGGGAATCGGGACGACGGCCCCGCGCACCACGCTTTCCGTTCTGCAAAGCGGCACGGCGAACACGACCGCTGATACCCTCGGCCCGGCTGTATTCACTGGGCCGACCGCTGGCGGGTACGCGGCAATGCTTGTGGTCGATAGCAACGATGACATGGCCGCAAACATAGGCGGATCCATCGGATTTTACGGGCGCAACACGACCGCCAGCACGAGTAGCAGCTATTTTGCCTCAATCCATGGCCGCAAGGAGAACGGCACATCTGGGGATCAAGCGGGCTATCTAGCCTTCAAGGTGCGGACGACCGGCAACGCCGACAACGAGGTGATGCGCATCGCCTCAACCGGCAGTGTCGGCATCGGGGTCAGTCCATCCTACAAGCTCGACGTCGCTGGCACGCTGAACGCGACCGGGGCGGCTACGCTGGGGGCAGGGCTTGCGGTGACGGGCAATCTGTCGTTCACAGGCACGCTCAATACGGCTATCAGTACGACCGAACTCGGTTATCTTGACGGCGTGACCTCGGCGATTCAGACGCAGCTTAGTGCGCGTGCGCTGACGTCGACGACAATCTCGACGACCTCGCCATTGACTGGTGGCGGTGACCTGTCGACTAATCGGACGTTTGCCTGTGCGACGTGCGTTACGACCAATACGACGCAGACGATCAGCGGCAGCAAGACGTTTTCTGCAGCAGTCATTGGCAGCAGCTCGTTTACAGCACCGACCGTGAACGCTACGACCGCATTTCAGGGCGGACTTGACGGCGTGACAGTTATCGGCAGCTCGTCGGTGAGGATGGGAAAGGTTAACACGTACGACCTCGACGCGTTTGGAACGGTTAACATCGGCGCTGGCTCATCCGTTGACTTCTCCGGCACGGTCACCACCGGAGGCTCGTCTACCTATTCCGGCACGACCTCATGCGGCTCAGGTCAAGCCGTCAAGACCATAACTGTTTCGCGTGGCTTGGTCACTGCGGTTACCTGCGGCACTCCATAATTTCTATGCGTATCATTATCGCAACCACGACGCTGGCCCTCGCGGGCCTTGCGCAGACTCCGCTCACTGTGGAGGAGAAGCTAGGCATCGAGAATGCCTCGCTGAAACTACAACTCATCGACGCCCAGAAGGCCGAGATCCAGAAGCAGGCCCAGTCGGTATTCGAAGCAGCGTGCAAACGTGCCGGCATTGCCGTCGACGCTTGCCAGTTCGACCAAAAGAACCTGACGGTCTCCAAGGCCCAGCCGCCAAAGGTCGAAGCCGCGAAACCAGAGGCCAAGAAGTGAACTTTAGAAAAGCAATCGTCGAGACGCTGGCTTACCTGACATTGATCGCCGGACTCCTGATTGTCTGGGCCATCTGCGCCAATGCCCAGGCCCCGACGCTCTGCGGTCGCGAGTCTACGGTCGGCAGCGTCCGCGTGTTGATTATCTGCCAGGACTGGCCTGCCATGCGGGCCGCGACCGGCTTCGCTGGATTTCCTGACCTCAAAGGCCAACAGGTTTTTATGCGGTCGACTGATCCGTCCGTAACCGGCTTCCGCGTCAACCTGACTTATCGCAAGGAAGGCGAGACGATCACGGTCACCTTGTTCTCGCCGGTCAACGACAAGTACGACTCCGGCGTCGGCTGGGTGCTTGGCGATGTCGAGATTATCACCGTCCGCGTAATCGAGTTGCGCGACGTGTCGGCGGCGGTCATCCAATGAAATTGATTGCGACTCTGCCGCGCTGGCCTGACCGGGGACGACCCGGCGGGCTGGTGGCGGTGGACGACGACGGCAATACTCTTCACCGCTGCGCCATCCTGGGCAAGTCGGACGGCCTACGAGCGGCCAAGGAGGGCAACCCTAACCGGAAGCCTATCCTGCCCTTTGGTGATACGCCTACGGGCCTGTGGGCGTGCGTTAAGGGGTCCGTAGTGCCTCCATCATCGACGTACGGGGTCAATCCTGTAATCAAGCTCACGCCAGTTTCCGGTGACGCGGTTCTGGCGCTGAAACGTCGCGGCATCTGGCTTCACGGCGGCGCTCCCGGCACGGCCCAAGTGTACGGATACCTCCGGCCTACCTTCGGCTGCCTTCGCGTCGCGGACGACGACATGCAGCAAATCTGGGCGCTTGCGGCTAAGTTTGGCGATCCAGAAACGCTTGAAGTAAAGGAGTCAGTTTGAGCCTTGCATGGACAATTGAGCGCAAGTCGTCGACCTCGGCTGATATCGTTTTCGACGCTACTGGCAAGGCGCAGCGGTTCACCGCTCTGCTTATCTCTGACGAGCACGCCGACAACGCGCACTCGGATCTGGACCTTATCCGCAAGCACCATCAGGAGGCCGTCGACGCAGGCGCTCCGATTTGTAAATTCGGCGACACATTTTGTGCGATGGAAGGCAAATGGGACAAGCGGTCCAGCGAAGCTGCGCTGCGCGTAGAGATGCGCGGCGGGAACTACCTGGACCGGCTGGTCGCTTTTCATGAAGAGCTTTATCGGCCATACGCAGTTAACATCGCCGTTCTGAGCGACGGCAACCACGAAACTTCGATCCTTCGGCATCATCAGACCGACCTACTAGAGCGCCTGACTGGATCGCTGCGGCGCGACAAATCGCCGGTTCTGCATCTGCCGTACACCGGCTTTGTGCGGTTCCGATTTGAGGATGCGTCGAAACACTGCGCATCCAAAACGTTGCACTTCCATCACGGCTACGGGGGCGGCGGCGAGGTCACCCGGGGGCTGATCGACCAATCCAGGACACGGGGACAGTACGTCGCCGACGTCTACTACAGCGGCCATATCCACCGGCGCAACTCTGACGAAAACGTTATCACGTCGCTGGACCATTTTGGGTCTCCGGTAGAGACCCAGCAGCTATTCTTGCGCGGCGGCACGTACAAGCGCGAGGCGCTCGGCGGGAACGGATACCACATCGAGAAGGGCCGCGCTGGTCGGCCTGTAGGCGGATGGTGGTTGCACTTCGACATATCCAGAACCAGCAAAAGCGGCTTACGGTGCGACCTGTCGTACGAAGCCGCGAACTAGCAAGGAGTTATAAAATGACCTGGAATTGGTTAAAGAAAGTAGGACGCGGGGCTCAGGCCATCGCGCCGATTGCGCTGATGTTTGTGCCGGCTCCGTTCCAGCCTATCGCCTCGACCGTATGGCGTGCCATCGCCAAGGCCGAAGCCGATCTAGGTGACAAGCGCGGCCCGGAGAAGCTAGCGGCGGCGCTGGAAACGCTGTCGTTCTCGGCTCCGTTGATCGTTTCCGAAATGGAGCGACTGACCGGCAAGGACGTTGTCGACGAAGAATCGATGAGGCGAGCTATCGAGAAGATGGCCGAGTTTCAGGTGCTTGTGACTAAAGCCTTTGGGGGCAAGCCTACGCTATGACGCCCTCGTCTAAAAAGCTGATTGCCGGTCTGCCCGGCATGTTCGTCGGAGTGTGGCTGTCTATGAGCATAGCTCTACAATCACTGCTGATTTTGCAGGGAATCGACTTCTTGACCGGATTCCTGGTGGCGTGGTCAACCGGCTCGGTCTCGTCGGATGTGTCGCGCCGGGGATTCGTAAAAAAGGCCGTCGCGTTGCTTTTAGTGGCAGCTATCAACGCGTTCACGTATTCTCATCCCGTCGGATTCGACCTGGCCGCGATGATGGCGACGTGGTTTTGCGCGACAGAGCTGATATCTATCGCCGAAAACGCGGGCCGCGCCGGATGGCCCTTGCCGCGGTTTTTGACCGATGCGCTGGCAAAGTTAAGCGACCAAAACGGAGGAACGAAATGAAGCACATCATCCTATCGCTAGCTGCGGCCTGCGGACTGTACGGGCAAGCGCAGACGATTACCGACACCCTAACGACCCCGCTGGGCGGCACGTTTAACGGGACCATCACGGTTACGCTGAACAGCCCAGGCAAGGCGCAGCCGCTCTACTATTCCTCGACGACGCTGACCGGCGCAAGTCAGACATTTACGATCACGAGCGGCGTGGTGTCGATGAGCCTGTACGCCAACTCCACCATCGTCCCGGCTGGCACAAGCTACACGGCGCGGTACGTTCCGTCGACAGGATCTCCGTATTCCGAGACGTGGGTAGTGCCGGTGGGCGCGACTACGATCCGGCAGCTACGGTCGACGACCGTGCCGACGCCATCGGTTATGTTTACGCTGGCGCAGATCGGTCAAGGCGGCGCGACTACCGGGCAGTTCCTGCTGTGGAACGGCTCCACGTGGGCCGCTAGCGCCTTGGTTCAGGCGCTAGCTACTCCAGCCACCTCATCCTCGACCGGCGTCCAAGGGACGATTGTGTGGGATGCAAATTACATCTACATCGCAACCGCCACGAACACTTGGAAGCGCGTCGCGATCACGACTTGGTAAAACACATGAAGACTTTTTTATTCCTCACTTTCGCGGGCCTCGGCCTCGCGCAAAATAGCATCGTCATCAACGTCGTAAAAGAGGGCGTGAAAACGTCTTCGAAGGTATCCGGCCCTGCCGCTGCAGCCGGCATCGAGGTGCTGGAGAAGTTTATGGCTACGCAAAAGGTTTGCGTCGTCACTCCGGGCAAACCGGCGGAGTTCGACACGGAAAACAATTTGATCGCTCCGGGCGTTGCGCGGTCGGTATCCTGCACGCCCAAATTCGCCGACGTCTCAGAGTTCGTTAAAGAAATCTTGATAGACAAGACCGAGCAGTTAGCGTCTCAGTTTCCCTCGGCGGCTCTGGCGGCAGATGTGGCGCAGGCAAAGGCTGCCCAGGATGTCGTCGACTCCAAGCGAAAGGCGCTATTCGACGCGGCACGGGCCGAGAAGCCATAGCCGCCACCTTCCGCTATTCCTGTAGTTTAGACTACTGCCCCTCGCTCACGCGGGGGGCTTTTTTTATTCCCAAAATAATTCTGGACATTATTCCGTTTTGCGGTAGGATTTATCCATGACCGCAACAAACGATTTGACAAAACAGCCGGTTAGGGTCCATTCCGACATCCACCGGGCGCTCAAGGTGCTGGCCGCTCACAGCGGTGTATCGATGTCGGCGCTAGCCGAGCAAGCAATAAAGTCCATGCTGGATCGGGTCGGCAAATGACTTGGCTAGATGTCCACCTGACGATTTTGGCCTACGTGACGCTAATTATTATCTGCGCCGCGTGGTTGAGGCGGCCATGAGCATTATCCGCTGGCTGAACTCCAACGCCGAGGCGATTGTATTAGCCTCGGTTATGGGCATCTGTTGGTTTTTGGCGGTTCTGGCGTGAGGTCCAAACGGACCAAATAACTCCAAAGGAGTTATCTCTTTAGCCGGATTGGTTCGCCGCGTGGAAACGGTGCATCGAGGCGCGAGCGCTACGGCGCTTGGGCTTGGGGGCATCCCCGACAGGGCAGATTTATTTCTGACTATTACAAACTAGAAAGGACTGACGCGAACAAAAACAAGGAGGCCAACGCCCTTGAACGAGCAAGCCGACGGGCACGTTGGAATTAAAAAGGAGAACATGAGTACACAGATGATCGTTGCCGGATCGCAACCGGTGCAGGTTTCCAAAGCGCAGCTTGAGCTGCTAAAACAGACCATCGCGAAGGGCTGCTCGGATATTGAGTTTGCCCTGCTAGTAGAGCTTTGCCGGGCGAAGAAGCTCGACCCATTCGCGAAGCACATCCAGCCGGTGAAGCGGTGGGACCCGGAGACCCAGACCATGGGGGTCACGTTTCAGACCGGGATTGACGGCTTCCGGTTACTAGCCGAGCGCAGCGGCCTGTACCGGGGCCAGGACGGCCCGTATTGGTGCGGCGAGGACGGCGTTTGGTTTGACGTGTGGACCAAGCCGACGGCTCCGACAGCGGCCAAGGTTGGCGTCTTTCGAGCTGGCTTTGACCGGCCCATATACGCTGTGGCCCACTACAGCGAATATGTGCAGACGCGGAAAGGCGGCGAGCCCAACGTCATGTGGGCTAAAATGGCCTGCAACCAACTCGCGAAGTGCGCCGAGGCGCTGGCCATTAGAAAGTGCTTTCCTGAGGATCTGGCGGGCCTCTACACGCCCGATGAGATGAGGCAGGCGGATCTACCTCCGATGCAACGCGAGCCCGCCCACACGGTCGAGGCGCACGTAGCCCCGGTGAAAGAGCGGCCGTGGACCTCCAAGAAAAACATGGTTGCGATGTTCGACGAGATCGCAGGCCGCATGCCTAACCGGGCAGATTTCTTGGCCATTCTGTCCATGTGGGACGTGACCGACGCCGCAGGGTTTAAGTCTGGCGACGACGCGCACGAATGCTACCTGAAACTGCTGGAGGCCATCGGTGGCTAACATATTTGATATCGAGACAGACCTCCAGGCGCTGGTCGAGTGCGCCGAAACGATCACGCCGGAGCAGGCAGACGAATACCGGCTGGCGTTGGAGCTTGCGCTGCGGATGTCGGTCAAGAAGCGGCAAAACGTCGGGCAGTTTATCTTGCATTGCGATTCTCACGAAGCCGCGTGTGATCGCGAGATCGACCGGCTCAAGGCGCTGAAAAAGCAGTACTCTTCGGCGCGGGAGCGGATCGAGGACTTCGTTATCAGGACTGTGCTGATTATCGGGCCAGACGACAAAGGCAAGCTCAAGGCGCTCGAAGGCGAGACGGTAAAGCTGGTCGTTAAGTCCACGCCCGACGCGGTAATCATCGACAACGAAGCCCTTATCGGAAGCGAGTTCCAAACAGTGACCGTAACGATGGCTGCCGATGTTTGGCAAGCGTTGATCGACGACCTGAGCGAGAACGCAATTGGCCAAACTGCCGGCCAATGCAAAGAGACACGGACGGCAAACAAAACGGCCATCCGAAACGCAATCAAACAGGGCCGAGAGGTCCGTGGCGCAGCACTGCGCGGCGGCTACCGGCTGGAGGTTCGATAGATGCCATACATGTCAAAAGCGACGATCATGGGCCACCTAGGCCGAGATGCAGAAGCGAAACAGGTAGGCGCGAAGACGGTCACGTCCTTTTCGATTGCCGTATCGGACGGGACTAAAGACAAGCCTCACTCGTCTTGGTTCGATGTCGAAGCTTGGGATCTACCCGACTGGCTGGCGGCGGGTCTGACCAAAGGCGCTCTGGTTTTGGCCGATGGTCGGTTGAAGATCGAAGAGTGGGAAAAGGACGGTCAAAAGCGGTCAAAGACTAAGCTGGTCGCCGACAGCTACGGCGGCGTGAAGACGTTCGAAAAGCGCTCCGACGATAGCGTGGTCAGCCGCCCAAAGGCATCGGGCGCAAGGAATACGGATGACGAAAACGTGCCATTCTGATCCGCAGGTTAGCATAATTGACAGCGGCGGTGAAATGGTAACGGTTGTACTGACTTATCCGGGCGGCGTCGAGGTCGCCCGGAAGGTACGGTCAGAACAGGCCGAAGGTCAGAAATGCAGAGACCTGATAGCCGCAATGCGGCGACGGGCCGAACAGTAGTCAAAAGGGAGAAAGATGCAGATTTTAGTGTACGGAACAGTCATGGGAGTTATTGGCGCGGCCTGCTGGTCGGCGCTGTGGCTCCAAAACAATAGCCGAGCAAGAGGCTATCGAATGCTGGCGGCGTGGGCGCTGTCCAACGCTGACGCGCACGATACGCGGGTCCAGCGCCGGGCGGAGTATATGGAGGAGGCGGGATGAATCCCAGCAAAGACCAGCAACGCGCCACCGTTGCGGAGCGGGAACGCGAGGCCGTGGCTGTCATCGTGGCGGCGTTGCGGCGGGACGCTGAGCGGTGGAAATGGGCCAAGGAGCACCCGCGAATCGCTGTAGGCGTATTTGACCTTGAGTGGATGCAACGGCGCGATTTCGACGCTGCCATTGACGCCGAGATGCAGCAGGCGGGCGCAATCAAGCCTTGCCCGAACTGCAAGCCGTGCGTGTTTCAGTGCCGGAACGGCAAGTGGGAACTGAATGGCCAGGCGCACGACTGCTACGGGTGCGACGGGTCAGGGATTGATGAGAAGTGCGAGGAGCATTGGGAGAAGTACGCGTGACTATCAACCACTGCCGATCTGAGCAGCTCCGATGCGCTGCCGAATTCCACGATGCCGGGGCGCGGCTGGGGTTACACGACTGGTTCGCGGAGGAGTTTTTGATGGAGATAGAGAATCACATGATCGCACCCGGGCCCGACCACCCGGCCTACGCCGAGGAGCGGGAAGATGACGGCGACCGCGAGGACCGGATTTATGAGGCGTGGAAGGATCAGGAGGACAAAACCGATGACTGAAAGGCTGTGCAAAAAGTGCAACAAGCCGCAGGGAGGCTACAAGAACGGAGGAAATATGTGCCGTCTATGCTACAACGCATACTGTCTAGAGAAAATCAGGATTAGGCGCGGCACGCCACCGGAAAAGTTTAAACTGACCGGGCCAAATCGCCCTCACCCGCTAGGCACCTGCTACGACTGCGGCGGTGAGCTTCGGGGTCTGTCTCGCTGCTCTCCGTGCCAGACCGTTTTTGCAAGAAGATATTATCCAAGGGCGACCAAATGCCGCGTTTGCGGATTGGATCGAGAGGAGGGTTCACGCCTGGCGCTTTGCCTTATGTGCCGAAGGGCCGAACAGGCGGCGCGGGATGCCTTGCGCGGTGATCGCGCTGAGGAGCGCAAGGAAAAAGCTATTGAGGCAAGGCGCAGAAGAAACAAGCTGAAATCGGGTTCTAAGGTTGCGCCGCCGGTAGTCTACGTCGGCAAGCGTGTCGAGGAAGCCGCCAGCGCATCGCCGATTATAATAGGACCGGAAGCATTCACTGCGGCAGTCGTCGTCGTGGTGGGCGGTGTAAGGGTCACCAAGTGTCCTCCTACTCCAGATGCGGATTGGGCCGAGAGAACAGCCGGACGTCGGGCGGCGGTGGCGGGATGGTGAACGCCACACAGCAAGAGCGTCCAGCCGTTGGCTCTGTACATCATATCGTCTGGCATCCGGTCAACGGAGACATATCACGATCAAGCGTCATGGCTCGCGTAGTCGTGATATCGGAGCAGTTCGCCTACGTCCAGCCGGGCGGTATGGGCGTGCTACAGGTCACGTGGGGCGAATGGTCACGGATGGTGGGACAGGTGTCGGAGTGAAGTCTAAAAAAGCAGAATCAGTAGTTATGACCGAACAGTACAAGCGCGAAAACGCTGTCTGCGCGACGGTCATAATAAAAAATCCGGTCGCCTACCCTGTCGGCTCTGAAATGGAGCGGTGGGCCCGGTTGGTGTTGGCGTAGGAATCAGAGGAGAAGACAGATGGCAAAAGCAGAAGAACAACAACTATTATTTGAGAACCCACCCGGCTGGACGGAGCACTGGGGCGGTATGCCGGAATTTAACCAAAAAGACTTGGAGCCGGACAAGTCAATACTTGTTCACTTCAAAAACACAGAAGACAGGAAACTGTTTTCCGATCTTATCGGGCAGAAAGTCACCGCTGAAACAAGGTCTATTTGGTACCCAAAGGCTGAGATCGGCAGAATGATGAACAAGAGGTTCCTGTCGAAAGATTCTATCGTGTCTCGATATCCGATATTCGTGATATCTAAGGGCCGGTGGGAGTCCAGGAGGACCGTGAAGGCTCTAGAGAAGATTGGAATGCCTTACCACGTGGTGGTCGAGCCGCAGGAATACTACGAGTATGCGGCGGTCATCGACCCGGCCAAGATCCTAACACTGCCATTCTCTAATCTTGGACAAGGCTCGATACCGGCCCGCAATTGGGTATGGGAATTTTCCAAGGAATGCGGAGCCAGTAGGCATTGGATTCTAGACGATAACATTGGCGGATTCTATCGAGTCTTTAACAACATCAAGACTCCTGAGCTAACCGGAGCTTCATTTGCGGCCATCGAGGATTTCGTCGACCGTTACGAAAACGTCGGGATATCCGGCATGAACTACTTTATGTTTGCGCCTCGCAAGAGCGTGTTTCGTCCTGTGACTTTGAACACGAGGATCTATTCCTGTATTCTGATCGACAACGAACTGCCGTATCGCTGGAGAGGCCGGTACAACGAAGACACAGATCTATCAATTCGGGCACTTAAAGACGGGTGGTGCACCGCATTATTCAATGCTTTTTTAATTGAAAAGTCGACTACGATGACCATGAAGGGCGGAAACTCTGACGAGCTATACAAGGACGACGGACGCCTAAAAATGGCAGAGTCACTGCGTGATCAGCACCCTGACATCGTGAAAGTAACAGAAAAGTGGGGTCGCCCGCAGCACCACGTGGATTATTCAGGCTTTAAGAAAAACAAATTAATCTTGAGGCCAGGCGTCGTTATACCGGAAGGCTCGAACGATTACGGGATGGAGCTGTTTGACGATGAGCTTCAATTGCTTGATCAGGAAACGGTTGTAAAGTCATGATTAATAAAGCGATCACAGAACAAAAGCCGAAGCCTGTGTCGTCCGAAAACGATGTGGAAGCGCAAATCGTGCTTTTCCTCATCGAGAATAATTGGATTGTTAGACGTCAGCACAGCGGGTTGTTTCGGACTCCGGACGGGAAGCCAATCCGCATCGGCGAGCCAGGCATGTGCGACTGGTCGGCCATGCGTTCAAGCCAGCGTCAAGACGTCTGGATGGAGAACAAGGTCGAGTATTTGGAAGTAGAAGTTAAGCGGCCCGGCGGCAAGCTGAAGCCGGCACAGCGGGAATATATCGCAAAGCGTATCCACCAAAAGATAGCGGCGACGTCCGCAGATTCGCTTGAATCGTTCCAGGATTGGTACAAGATGATGAGGTTTGCTTCATGAAAGAAAAGCAGGAATCACTATTTGACAACCCCCCAGCATGGACCGAGCAATGGGATGGCATGCCGGAGTTCAACCAAAAAAATGAACTACCGTATGATGCTATTAATGTGCAATTCAAGAACGCCGAGGATCGCCGGCAGTTTCTTTTATTCCTTGGGGAAAATCCGGCTCGCAGGAAGTCAATCTGGTATCCATCGTTAGGGTACTCTCAAATGAGCAAGCGATCAACTGAAGCCACCACTGTTGAGGCAAATAAGTACCCTGTCTTTGTAATTTCAAAAGGCAGGTGGGAGTCGAGGCACACTGCAAAGTCTCTTGAAAAGCTAGGCATACCGTTTCATATTGTGGTAGAGCCGCAGGAATACTACGAGTATGCGGCGGTCATCGACCCGGCCAAGATACTAACACTACCCTTCTCTAATCTTGGGCAGGGCTCGATTCCGGCCCGGAACTGGGTATGGGAGTTTGCGAAAGAATGCGGAGCTTCAAGGCACTGGATTTTAGATGATAACATTGATGGATTTTATTGCCTAAACAATAACGAAAAGGCAAAGGTAATAGATCGCAATCCGTTCCTCGACGCTGAATCCATATCTGATCGTTATGAAAACGTAGCTATATCTGGATTAAATTACGAGTTTTTTGCGATGAGACGGGCCAAGGTGCCTCCTTTTTACCTTAACACGCGTGTATACTCCTGCATCCTAATTAATAACGCTATAGGCTACCGCTGGCGTGGACGATACAATGAAGACACTGATTTGTGTATCAGAGCCCTTAAAGACGGATGGTGTACGATCTTGTTGAACTACATGCTCGCAAAGAAGCTGCCGACGATGACAGTCAAAGGCGGCAACACCGACGAGCTATACGCCGACGATGGCCGTCTCAAGATGGCGCAGTCGCTCCAGGACCAGCACCCGGATATCGTCAAGATAACCGAAAAGTGGGGAAGGTTTCAGCATCACGTAGACTATACCGGATTCAAGAAAAACAAGTTGAAGCTACGGGGTGGCGCATGATCCAGACCCTCCGCCCCTACCAATCCACAGCCCTCGACGAAACCAGCCAAGCCTTCCGCTCTCATCGCCGCGTGCTCCTCGTCGCGCCTACCGGAGCCGGAAAGACTACCATTGCAGCCGAGATCATCCGCAGATCAGTAGAGCGCGGGAAGCGTCTTGTGTTCCTTGCGCATCGCAAGGAGCTGATCGAACAATGTTCCACCCGGCTCGACCAATTTGGCATCGACCACGGCGTCATAATGGCGGATCACCGGCGCGACCGGCCACACCTGCCGGTTCAGGTTGCGAGCGTCCAGACGCTGATCAACCGTGATCTCGACGCTCCGCCGAACTTGATTATCATCGACGAGACGCACCGCTGCACCTCGGCTAGCTATCAGACAGTCATTAACAACTGCGGCAACCCATACGTCCTTGGGCTGACGGCGACCCCGATCCGTGCGGACGGCAAAGGGCTCGCTTCGCAGTTCGACGCCATGGTCCAGTGCCCGACCGTAGCAGAGTTGACGGCGCTTGGGTATCTAGTGCCGGCCATCTCCTACGCTGGAAAGCGGATCGACCTGTCCGGCGTGCGGATATCAGGCGGAGACTACGACCGCGACCAGTTGGCCGATTGGATGAACAAACCGCACTTGATCGGCGACTGCGTTAAGGAGTGGCGCAGGCTGGCAGATGGCCGTTCAACGATGCTATTCGCCGCAGGCGTCGCGCATTCCAAAGCCATCGTCGAATCGTTCTTGGCGGCAGGCGTCAGAGCGGCGCACCTGGACGGGACGACGCCGAAGGCGGAGCGCTCCAGTATCCTGGCACGGCTTGCCGATGGCAGCCTGACACTGGTCAGCAACGCGATGGTGTTGACCGAAGGCGTAGACGTGCCCCGCGTCGATTGTATCGTCCTGGCGCGGCCTACCAAGTCGGCGGGCCTCTATCTACAGATGGCGGGCCGGGGGCTGCGGACGTTTCCGGGCAAATCAAACCTGCTGCTGCTCGATCACGGCAACTGCATACGGGAATGCGGGTTAATATCGCAGGACCGAAACTGGCAGCTCCTGCCGGACGCTATCGGTAAGCGCGGGAAGTCGGTCAGCTACTCCGAGACGTTTAAGGTCTGCCCGGACTGCGGCAAGGTGACAGAGCTGACCGAACTTGAGTGCGAGTGCGGTTATCGGTTTGCGCCACGCGGCAAGCAGAAGCAATTGAAGGTCTACAACGGCCAGCTCGAGCTCATCGAGGAAAAGCAGGTCCGTGTCTACTCTGAAGAGCAGCGCAAGGCGAAGTATTTCCGGCTGCTGGTTGAACAGCACACCGAAGTAAAACAGGACGGCTCACCATTCTCAAAAGGGTATGCGTTCGTCAAATATGAAGCCTTGTTCAAGCAGAGGCCGGAGTCGCTCTGGAGGGAAGAATGGAACATTAACACTGGAGGGCTCCGGTTGGAGTATGCGGACCGGTGGGCGCGGTGGAACGAAGGGGTGAGCCATAACCATGCAGAAATTCCGGCATCGGGGCAGGCCGCTCATGTCTAGACTACTCGACTCCGCACTCCACTACGCTCGACGCGGCTGGCCGGTTCATCCGCTCCGGCCCGCCGACAAGATCCCAGCCACGACGCACGGCTGCAAGGACGCCACGATCGACGAATCCATCATACGGTCATGGTGGAAACAAAACCCGAACTACAATATCGGCCTCGCTACCGGAAACGGCTGGTTCGCGCTCGACGTCGACTCAGGCAAGCACTCGGACGCCGCCGAGTGGCTCGAATCAGCAGAGCTGCCGGATACCATCACGCAGGTGACCGGAACCGGTGGACGGCATTTCCTGTTCCAGCTGCCGGCAGACTTCTTGATCGGAAACTCATCCGGTCGGCTACCGCCTCATATCGACGTCAGGGGTGCTGGCGGCTACATCGTCGCCGCGCCGTCCGTTCATCCGCAGACGCGCCACGAGTACGCATGGGACGCCGTAGAGGATTTACCTACCACGGAGGCGGCGACGGCTCCTGAGTGGCTTCTAGACCTCATACGGCCTACTCCTGCGAACTATTCCGGCTTTGAAATACCCTCCGTGATCGCCGAAGGCGGTCGAGACAATACTCTGTACAAGGCCGGGTGTTCGTTCCGGTCGAAATTCTCGGCCAGCGACGATGAGGTCAGGACCATGTTGGATGGCCTCAACCTCAGGTGCGTTCCTCCGCTTCCAGACCGTGACCTCGACAGGATCGCCAAATCAGTCTGCAAGCATTCGCCCGGAGTATCGCCACAATTCGCCCGCCCGTCGCCGAACACAATTGAACCGGCGTACACGGCTACCGAGGAGGAGGTTCCGGCGCGGCTCAAGCCTCAGGCCCTCGGTGAGCGCCTCAAGCTCAAATACCAATTCCTCAACAACGGTGGCGTGTTGTATCAGTACACCGGGACGCATTGGGCGCAGATCGACAGCGGCTCTATCCGCAAGCTCGCGTGGGATATCGAGCCCAAGCATACCGACCGGAAGCGGCGCGGTGAGATCGCTGATCACGTCGTAGACTCCTGCCGGCGGGATGACATCGAGTGGCGGAACCTGGAGAAATACGAGGTGCCGCTATCAAACGGAGTGATCGACGTCAGGTCAATGTCAATGCGTAGTCACCGGGCTGAAGATTATCTACAGACGTGCATCCCGCACAGCTTCGACTCTCAGGCCGATTGCTCGACGTGGCAGGAGTGCCTAGACACGTATTTCAGCGGCGACTCGGACGGCGAGGCGAAAAAAGAAGCACTTCAAGAGTTCTTCGGCTATTGCCTGATGCCTCACGCGACGTACAAAAAAGCCCTGCTCTGCAAGGGCGAGTCGGATTGCGGGAAGTCTACAATCCCGTTCCTGCTCCGTGTCCTGGTCGGTCATAAGAACGCCTGCGCGATATCGGTCGAGGACATGGACGATTCGCGGAAGCGGGCTCCGCTGCGCGGCAAACTCGTCAACCTTTTGACCGAGCTTACAAGCGACGCCATGATCGCTGACGGAGGCTTCAAGACTCTTGTCTCGACCGAGGAGCCGATTCAGTTTGATGAGAAGTTCCTGCCGCCGGTCATGGACGTGCCAATCGCTAAACACGTTATCGTCACCAACACGCTTCCGACAATCAACGACAGGAGCCGGGGCACGTTTAACCGACTGCTCCTTATCTCGTTCAACCACGTGATCCCTCTGGCGCAGCAGGACCGTGCCATTTGGGACAAGCTCCGCGAAGAGATCGGAGGAATACTGCACTGGGCGCTCTACGGCGCGCAGCGGCTATACCACAGCGGCGGCACGTTCACCTGCGTCGGAAGGGCCGAGGTCGAGGAATATCGGTCGAATCAGAATCCGATAGTCGAGTGGATCGAGGAGGCCTGCGAGGTCGACGCCGAAGGCAGGGCAGCGTTGCCGGATATGCGCGAGAGGTTCGCGAAGTGGTACGGCAAATCAGTCAGCCCTCAGTGGTTCGCTAATCTTCTCAGATCAGCCGGTTACGAGGTCACCGCTTCTCCGGTTCACTTTCCGGGCAGGAAAGCGAGGGCGGCTATCGGCCTCAGGCTGCTCTGATCATCAACATAAATTAACCAAAGCCCTCTCCAAGAGGGCTTTTTTGCGTTTGCGTGGAACGCTGGAACGCTGGAACGCTACATTTGCATTTCATTAACCAACTACAAATACTTTCACTCTTGTTTTCTCTTATTTATACTTTCTAGCGTTCCAAGAGAAATAAGTATAATAGAATGAAGAGCTTGCGGAGGTACGCTGGACCCAAAGGTCCAGCGTTCAGCTGGCACGTACTAGCGTTCCAGTCGATGCCCGTGGTGACGTTTCCGTAAAATATGACCGCTACTACCTGGACCCTAACGCAAAACGCGCCACGGGCCGTTTCCGGTCCAATGGCGCGGTATTGTGGGTGATGGCGGTGGCTAGTATTTTTTATACAGCCACCAACCGGCTCCAGCGGCGCAGAATGCGAGCAGCCAGTCGCCGAGCATGAGGCCGATGATCAGGCCGACGAGGACCAGGAGGCCGGGGATCATGCTTGCTCCAGTTGGCATCCGACGCCGGTCGTGCCGTGATCGTACGACGCGACGACCTTGAAACGCGTTCTTATCTTGAAAACCATTGCCATAGGTCGGCCTTGAACGGCGTTGAACTCCTCGGCTATTTTGTCGGCTTCTTTTTGTGTTTTGTACGTCATTATTTGACCACCGTGGCGTAGAGCTTGCCGTCGCGGTCAGACTCAACGGTAATGATCGCTGGAATTTTTGAATCTTTGCAGTTTTGCTTCGTAAAGTTTACCATCTGGATCCAGTTCAAAGCCGGAACTTTAAACTGGCTTATAATCTTGCCTCCTGAATTTACCGTGATCGTGTGGGTTGCGCGTGTGATGTTCATACTCATAATCTACCGTAAGCGCTTATGGTATGCAAGCGGTATTTGCACTTTTCTTTTTATTAGCCCATCTTTTTTCCGCCGCCGCCTTGCCGGCCTCCGACCGCTGCGCCGGAGTGAGCGCCGAGAAGCCCTTCGGCGTCTTCACCTTGCCCCCTTTGCGACCCAGCACGGCGGCTGCCTCCGAGGGCGTCACGCTTTCACCTTCTGAGCGGCGTCGATAGCCGCTTCATACGCGGCCTGGGCGGCGCGGTCCAGGGTCGCTTCCCAGAGGTAGCGACAAGCTCCGGGCGGAACGTATCCGCTCCACTGGCCTCTCGCCCACTCTGCCGGCTTGGCGCGGTAACCGCTCTTTACGGCTTCCAGCATAAGCTCTGCTTCTAGCTGGCCCCAGGCTGCGCCGCGCTGGGCGAGGGTCACGCTTGCACCGCCCAGGAGCTTTTCCGGTACGCTGCATTTTGGGCGGGAGTCGGGTTGGTCACCCCGAAGCGGTAATCACTAATCACCGTCCAACCGTGGCCAATCAGGACCGCTTTCGACAAAGCGTATCCGTATCGGCTATTCAGCTTTTCAGCTACCTGTTCTGCTCTTTCTTGACTTGCGTAGATCATCTTGTTTATCCTCTGTGGCTGTTGCCGACGCCTTGCGGCGTTTCGTCCGGGCCAGGGACTCATCAGGGCGGGGGAGTTAGCTCTGATGCCAAAATTTAGCCGTAAAGTTAGCAATAAACTTTTCGCGGTCTGCCCGATTGTTGAACTCTGCGTTTGGTTGGCGAAACTCATAGTACGGAGAGCCGCTATCGCTGGTGCAGCGTACTTGGGGGGTCGCTATGAACTTTTCACCCCACTGGGATAGCGTCCAGCGGTATCCGTCTTTTGCTTTTTTGTAGGTTCTGTGATCTTGCATTTTGTTTCTCCTGGGCGTCCGGTGTCTCCGGCGCGCTGTCTACTCCCTAAGATTACCGTAACCGCTTATGGTATGCAAGCGGTATTTGCATTTTTTTTTGCGCTCAATACCGCTTAGCCGGGTGATGGTCGATTACACCTGCTCTGCCCGAAGCGCATAGCCGCCATCGTCTTCCCATCCCGATGCGTCGCAGTTACGGCCCCGGAACGAGTATCCGGCTGCGACGAGGCTCGCGGCGATGCCTTGGGTAGCGGGTCTGGCTTTTTTACCCTCAGGCCCCATTCCAATCAGCCCGAAGCCCTGAGGCCACAACACGCGGCCTAGGTTGTAAACGACAGCGTGGTTTACGTCCATGCCGCAGCCGCTGACTCGGATGCACTCGCGTCGGCTATCCCAGGAATTTCCGCAGACTGAGGCGATCCGCCACGACAGCCACTCCTTCTGGACCTTCCCGTCGACGCAATAGAAGCGGTAAACGTCGATACTCCGCGACATCCCGGAGGCGGCGACGTTGCGAACGATACAGTGTAATGTATCGCCGGGGCTCAGTGATGCTCTCAGGTCGGCGAGGAAACCGGCTTTGATCTCTTTCGTAATCTTCTGCATAATCGTAATCCTAATCCTTGTTGGCTGTTGCCGACGCCTCACGGCGTTTCGTCCCAGGCCGGGGACTCATCAGGGCGGGGGCGAGGTTAGCCTTCGAGGGCGGCCTCGTAGGCGGCCTGGAAAAGGGCGGGGGCCCCGAGGTCGGGCTGCGGTAGCTCGTCGCTACGGAGGCCCTTGCGCCAGCCCCGTTTGCGGGCCGCCAAGTCCTGGTTGTTCCAGCGATCTATGATAAATTCGTAGGCTGCGTCGGTTCCGATCTCGAGGCCGGGCTCTTCAGCAATCTCGTTTTTGGTTATCGCGGCGGCCTCGAGGGCGGCTTGGGTAATGGCCAGAATTGTTTCGCTCGTCATATCGGTCTCCTTGGGGGTGGGGTGGTGCTGCGCTGTCGCGCAGGGCTGTTCGCCTACGGCACCGTGGTGGTACCGTTTCGGCCCGGGCCGGGGGCCTCGTCAGGGCGGGGGCGAGGTTAGGCGTCGACCGTTACGGTGTCGCAGCCCAGGCTTTTTGCTTCGCGCATCGCGGCCCGTTTGGCGTCCGAATAATTTGCGGTAATTGAAAATCCCGTCCAGGCTCCTTGCCGGCCTAGGGAAAAGGACCAGAGTCCGTAACCTTGCGGACGTTGGCCGTGATTGAACTTGTACTCGTCTGCGCTGGATTGATCGAATGAGGTATTCATGTTCTTGGTCTCCTTAGGGCTGCTTTCGCCTCTGCCCTACTCCTTAAATATACCGTAACCGCTTATGGTATGCAACAACAAAATGCAGCAATGGAGAAAATAAATCCACGTTTATAGAGGATCATCTGGTATATCCTGGAGTTGTCCTCCGAGTGCCTGGGATCTCGCTAAACAAGTCCAGCCGACCGCGTGGCAATGCAGTCCGTGCCACGCACCATTTGCCTCCCTGCGTCTCTTCTCCTCCTATGACTCCTCTCGCCACCTTCTTGTCCGCTTCGTGCTCGACATCCGAGGTACGACACGCGGGTGGCGGACTCTTCAGGAGGGCGTCAGAGAGCGAGATGATGACGATGCTGGCGATGCGGTCGATCACGCCGAAGTTCAAAGCGAACGGAGAGGTGGCGTATTGGGCCATGTGCGCTCCGGTGGCGCGGGTTCGATTCGCGCTCAAGGCTCAACGCGGACGGCTCGATGCTGAGGCTAACCACACCGTTCAACGCGGCGTGACAGGGTTCGCACACGTGATGCGGATCTGCCAATCGTATGGTCACGCGTAACATAGGCGGTCGCTTCTTGGCGTACTCGCGAGGGATAAGGAGCAGCCTTGACGGCTGCCTGTCTTGCCGGTGGGTAGACTGGGCGGCTATTGACCATCACCATGCGCGTATCGCGTACCGGCTCAACTTTAGACCCTATGCCAACCGCCCCGCCCAAGTGGTGCAACCGCTGCCGGATCGCCCACGCTGAAGCCTGCCAGCCAACGAAGCTAGCCAACTGGCTCCACTCAGACCACCACCGAGGGACCGCCGCTCAACGCGGCTATGACCACCGGTGGGCCAAGCTCCGCACCGCCTTCATCGGAGGCCATACGCTATGCGCTCATTGCCTGATTCAAGATCGAGTGAGCCTAGCTGCGGAGGTAGATCATATACGACCGCTGG
>Ga0209354_10000305_pt1 | contig 23628 bp, 34 predicted proteins | sample LauGreSpBDMM15DD_2_FD_187562 | JGI IMG/M metagenome (GOLD analysis project Ga0209354, IMG submission 187562) | Freshwater lake microbial communities from Lake Michigan, USA - Sp13.BD.MM15.DD (SPAdes) (version 2) | ecosystem: Environmental > Aquatic > Freshwater > Lake | place: Lake Michigan...
TTCTGAAATCCGTGGTGTGTTTACTAGCATTAAATTACAAACTGGCGCTTGCATTGCGTATAAGATATGAGCCTTTCCAGCCCGCTACGGAAAGTTGCTAGCAAGCTGATGGCTAAGTTTGGCGGTGCAACAACACTGCGCCGGATCACGATGGGCGCTTACGATCCAGCTACCGGCACCGCAGCCGAAACTGCTGCTGATACCGCAGTGCGCGGCGTACTTGAAGACGTTAATTTACGTGAGGTGAATGACCTAATCCAAGCTGGTGATAAACGGCTAACAATTGCCGCCGCAGATGTTGCAAATGCACCAACACCAGCGGATAAAGTGCTGATTGCATCAGTAGTGCATCAAATAATTAGTGTTGCGACGACTGAGCAAGACAACACGGCTATAACATATCAGTTAATTCTGAGGGCATAATGGCACGAAATATAAAAATTACTGAGATTGGCGATTACGTTAATGGACGACTTGAGAAATTGCTGCGCGTAGCTGTGCTTGATGCTGATACAAGATTAAAGATGGAAAGCCCAGTAGACACAGGCCGTTTTCGTGCAAGTTGGCAAGTAGGCGAAAATGCTGCTGGTTCTTATGACGCAGGTCCGCAGCAAACATCAGTAAATGCTGATAGAAGCATGACAAGCGCACCATCTAAGCCAGAAGGTTTCCCGTTACGCAGAATGAATTACGGGAAAGAAACAATTGGCAATGTTTACAGCATCCACAACAACCTGCCATATGCGGAAAAGTTAGCTTTAGGCCAAGTTGGCAGCGGCGGCAGTAAGCAGACAAGCCCCGGATGGGTACAGATGGTAGCTAAAGACATTCAATCATTTGTGATAGAAGAAGCCGCCAAGATTGGTCGAGAATCATGAGCAGCACTTACAACAACGTCCGCGCTGCGATTGAAGGCCGTATTGCTACTGAGATGGCAATTGGACCGGTATATCAAGTGAGTTATCAAAACGTACCATTTACGCCACCAGGCAATGCCCCGTGGCTACAGGCATTTATTCGGTTTGGCGATAATGCTTATGCAACGCTGCTACCTACAGGCGGCGTAGGGTTCAACCGTCAAAACGGTGTGCTGGTAGTAAATGTATTCACGCCCGTTGGTGTTGGCGCAGCAGCAAACTACACCATTGCCGAACGCGTCAAAGATTTATTTGATCGTGCAAAATTTTCAAGCATTATATTTGACGCCGCATCAGGGCCAGTACAAGTAACGCCTGCATCGCCTGAACCATATTTTCAAACACAGCTAACCGCGACTTTTGAAGCGTACCTAGATTGACGCTATACTAAAACAAGCCAATCATCTGCTAAATCAATGGCCGTTACTGTTCTATCCGGTACTTCCGGTGCTCTTTACTACAAGCCCGCTGGTACCAGTGTCGAATTGTTAGCATCAGCATTTCCTGCTTCTGCTGGCAACATAACAGTTGGGGCATACCTGGGTTTCAAAGTCAACGACCCTGTAACACTGACCTATCCCGCCGGCGCAACCACAACCAACTGCATTACAGCAGGCGCTAAGTTTGTTAAAACTTACGATGCAACGACAGGCATCCTGACATTAAGCGCCACCGCAGGCGGCTCGGCACTAACTGCAACAGCGCAACCATCTGGGTTCGGAGCATTATTCGCAACGATTGCATACACAGATTATGCTGCTGTAGGCCAAGTCCGCGAATGGAGTTTTGAAATTACAAGAGAAGAGATTGATGTAACAACTATCGGTCAAGTTATTGGTCAGTATGCCCCATTCAAAACATATATCACTGGTTTTGCAGATGGCGAAGGCAGCGCATCAGTTTATATCACATCTGATGACACGTCACTAGGCAACCGTATGGTCGAAGATGTATTGCAAAGACAGCAAACCGGTGCTGCATTTAGACTTTACACCGACAAGCAAAGCACAGAAATCCTAAGCCGTAGTATCGCAATGGAAGCAGTACTTTTGAGTGCTAGCTTTACTATTAACCCAGATGATGCTCAAATGGTGGAGATAACTTTCCGCCCAACTGGAGCACCAACATTTGACTTTAGCACTACAGTTTAATTTTAATAAACACCTGCATTATTGAATCATGTCTGGCACACCAATAGTAAAAGCACTAGATCGGCTTAAAAAAGCTGCAAATCTAGTACCAGCAAAAAGAACTGTCATCCTTAGCGATGGCAGTGAGTTTGAATTTTATTGCTCACCGCTTACAATGGCGGAACGCGAGCGGGCACAAAAGAATGCTGGTAATGAAGACGCATCAGTGTTTGCATTACAGCTAATGATTACAAAAGCACAAGATGAAAGCGGTCAGCCATTGTTTAAAGCTGCTGAAATTGCAGAGTTAAAAAACGAGGTACGAGACGAAGACCTGCAAAAGATAATGCTTGCTGTGATTGTTTACGATAAGGAGACAGAACCAAAAAACTAAAAGCGGAGTTGAAGCGTGATTCGCTGCTGCAACTCCAAATGTCACTTGCGATAGAACTCGGTTACACCTTGAAAGATTTAGGTGAAAGCTTGACCTACGAAGAGCTGGAGTTATGGAGCGCCTACTACGGATTACAGGAAGACAAACGTGAAGCGCAACGCCGTAAACGCTAGAATAAAATCAATGGAGGTCTAGCCAATGTCAGTTGTCGCCAATGTTGCTCTCAACTTTGACGCACGAGGCGCGGCTGAACAATTAAAGCACATTAGAGATGGAGCTTTAGGGTCATCTCAAGCGTTCAAAACATTAGAAGACAGAGCAAGAGATGTTAAGGCTGCTGTAGAAGCAAGCCAAGGTGGCTTCGCCAATGCTTCAACGGTTCAGGGTGTATTTTCTGCAAACGTAAAAAATACTGAGCAGGCGATTAAAGCTCAGATTGCAGCATTAAAGCAAGTACAATCTACGGTTCAGCTTGGCGGTGCATTATACGAGAAAGCAGGCGCGCAGATTAAACAATATCAAGCAGTACTTGACAGCGTTAACACTCCAGCAGAAAAAACAGTTGGATTGTTTGACAGGCTAAAACAAGCTGCAGACTCTCTTGTTGGTCAATTAGCTATAGCGGCTAGTGCTGCTGGCCTTGTACGAACAGCATTTGATACATTAGCTCAACAATCAAAAGCCGAAGCTGCATTGCGCACGCTTGGAGTTAATGCTGGCGTTGCTAAAGAGGAATTTGCAAAGCTATCACAAGAACTTAACGGCCAAGCATCAATTGTTGAGCTTACAACAGCAGCGTATGACGTAGCATCTGCTGGTTTTGTGAATACGGCTGATCAAGTTAATATTCTTGAAGCTGCAACTAAAGGTGCAATTGGCGGATTTTCTAGCATTAATACAGTAGCAGATGCAACAACATCAATTTTAAACGCATATGGTCGAAGTGCTGGTGATGCAGGATTAATTGTAGATCAGTTAATACAAACGCAAAACGATGGCAAGGTGACTGTTGACCAATATGCAGAAGCAATTGGCCGCGTAATTCCAACGGCAGCCGCTGCAGGTGTTTCAATTGAAGAAATCAATGCGGCGGTAGCAGCACTTACTGTAAAAGGAACGATTTCAAGCGAATCAGTTACCGGGCTTAAAGCAGCTATTGCTGGAATTATTGGACCAACAGACGAGGCTCAGGCAACTGCTGCAAGATTAGGGATTGGATTTAATGCTGCTGCTCTTGAGTCAAAAGGATTATCAGGCGTTCTTGGTGATGTAGCAAAAGCAACAGGTGGTAATGTTTCTGAAATTAACAAGTTATTTGGTAGCACTGAAGCGTTAAATGCAGTTCTAGCTTTAACCGCAGGGGGTTCGGAAAAGTTTACGCAATTTTTGAAGAATCAAGAAGCTGCCACTGGAGCAGCAGACAAGGCATTTAAAACTATGACCGATACTTTAGAAAGAGCATTAAAACAAGTTGACACAGCGTTTAAAAATTTAATTGTATCATTCTCGCCAGTTCTACCTGCTATCGTAGCTCCGCTAAAAGTTTTAGCAAGTACTATTAATTTAATTACAGGCAACTTAAAACAACTAGCAGTAGCGGCTGCATTTATTGGAGCTTATGTTTTTACACTTAATGCTGCTGCAATTGCAACGAATGCTGTCGCATTTGCTACTACAGCATTTTCAGCAGCTCAAAAAGTTGCAGGTGTTGCTTCAGCATTTTTGCAAAGCGTATTACTTGGTCCTGCTGGTATGGCTAATGTCGCGCTGGCGCTTGGTGTAGCGACTGCTGCTGCCGTAACGCTTGGGGCTGCTATGGATGAAGCTGGCGGCAAGGCGGAAGCAGCTAAAACTAAACAGCTAGATGTTGGGACTCAACTAAGAAAAGAACAGACCGCAGCCGCACTCGCAGCCGATGAAACAGCAGCGAAGCAAGATATAATTAATAAAAAACTAGAAACTCAATTAGCGCCTTTAAAAGCAATTAGTGCAGAATATACAAAGCAGCAATTTGACCTACAGAATCAAATTAAATCACTTGACCGCGGCGCAACAATTACATCTGCTAGGTATGAAGCAGAAAAAGCATTAAGCGACCTTTCGCTGCAACAACTAAATCGCCAATACGAACTAGCTACTACAGCAGAAAAAAGATTAGAGATTGCTAGGTTAATATTTAGCGAACAAATTAATGCAGCAAAGATTGAATACAACCAGGCGTTAGAAGCAATTACCCTAGGTGAACGCAAGATAGAACTGGAATTAAAATTAGCAGAGCTAAAATATAAAGAAATTCAAGCTGAAGGGGATTTGCAAATATTAAAAGCAAAAGATCCTCCTGCTGCGGCTGAGAAACAAGCCCAATTAGAAAAAGCTCTTGCCACTCAAAATGAAGTCATTAAAGCTACAAGAGAGACAGGTCTTGCCGAACAACAAGTAAATGAATACAAAAAAATTACGGCTGAAACTCAATACAAGTCAAAATTGTTAACAGCGCAAATTGCGTTTGAGCAAAAATTAGTATCTAAAGAAATTGGTCTTTCGCAACAGCAAGCACAGAACTTATCGACAGAATTAGGCAGTGCTGCTACTAATGCAAAGAACCTTGCTACAAGCACACAGAATGTAAGCAGCGCGGCAAGTTCAGCAGCTAGTCAATTTATAAGCTTAGAGAGAAGTGCGGTAAGTGCTGCTAATGCAATAAACAATGCTGCTAACGCTCAAGCAAGATTAAATAGTATGCCTACAGGCAGCGGCGCAACTGCCCCACAAGCTGGGCCTAAAACAACTACTAATACCACTAGCGGTGGTTACAGTACTGTTCAAAATAAGTTTCAAAATATAATGCAAACCCCAGGGAACTATGGCAGCAGTAGCATTGGAGCGGAAGGCGCTACAAGTGCATTTAATGGTAGCTTAGGTGCAGACTATCGCCAAGCAAAGGACTATCTTGGACTTGCTAAAGGCGGCGTTGTAAATGGTCCTACTCTTGCGATGGTGGGTGAGGGTGGTGAGCGCGAGTATATAATTCCTGAGTCTAAGATGGCTGCTGCAAGCGCTAACTACATGAGCGGCGCACGCGGTGGAGCGGTAATACCAGCATTTGCTAAAGGCGGTGTTGTAGGGCCATCCAGGATGGCGCAAGGTCGCAATAATGCAACCACTATCAAGCCGCAGATAAGTATTCAAACCGGGTCAGTAGTGCAAATGGGCGGCACTAATTACGTCACAATGCAAGATCTAGGTCGTGCAGTACAGACCGGTGTTAGACAAACATTAAACATAATTCAAGGTGATATAAATATGCGCAACCAGATGGGGTTAACGTAATGGCAGATTATGATATTATGAGCTTTATGGAATATTACACCGATAGGGATACCGCAGTGGACCCTGTTAGTGAGCTACGGATACCTACAAAACAATGGCAAAACTTTTATCAACTACCGCAAATTTTAAGCGTTGATGCTGATGTCGGTGGCGAATACGTTTATTTACCATTTGATATAAGCGGTTTTGGCTTAACGCAAGCGGCATCAGTAAATGATTTAAATATATCAATTGGCGGACGTGAAGGAATTGTAGATACAACCGAAGAAGCGATGGAGAGCGATAATTTAATCATTGCATCGCTTTATATCCAGGATGTAGGCTTTGATTCATTCGATGGCGCAAGTGCCCAATTGATAAATCGCTTTATTGGTAGTATCGTTGGCGCTAGTCTTACAGACGAAACAGTGCAATGGACAGTGAACCCATCAATAAATAAATTAAAATTGCAGGTGCCGACACGTAAGATAACAGCAGATATGTTGTTGAGGCAGATAGGCTCATGACTGAAATTATAATTGGCTTTGATTTAAGCGTCACCTGCGCTGATGGTACAACACGCGATAATGTAATGCTTAAACTCATGGATGATATCCCAGTATATGAAACACCAGATGGCGAGCACTTGGAAGGTAGCACTAAGGTAATTACAATTCAAAGCGGCAATTTTATTGCTGACTTCCAATTGATGGCGGCTGCAATTTTTAAATACAAAGAGGAGGATTAGCCATGTACGAAAAATTTGCCTACAAAGATGCCGCTTTTGAAGAAGATAAATTAGTAGATTATAAACAAGTAGCGGAAACTGCCGCAGATATTTTCTACGCAGCAAGGCAAGGGCGAAATGAAGTAATGTCGCTGGCCGTGCGCAACATGCAAGCGCACCAATTCAATAATTTAGCAAGGCAGCATAACGAAAAAGTATTAGCAGCAAGAGCACAAAAAAGTCAGCCGGTAAAAAGCCAAAAACCACAACCTGATATCAGCAAAGAGCAAAGTGTTGCTACTGCTGGTGATACTGTCGGGATTGTATTTTGCAAGCGTGTTTCTAATGCAGGCGGAACATGGATACAACCGCCAATGATTAAAACAGGTTCAAATAATTTTGTTGGTAGTTTTTTATATGTGATAAGTCAAGGCGAAATGGTAAGCAGTCCAGTGAAACATTATGCTTGGGTTGGCAATAAAAACATAAAGTTTTTACCAGACCAAACAATTACGCTCACTCATTACTATGAAACAGTTGCAACTCTAGCAGCAGCAACCAATACATGCCCTATAAATTCTGGTAATATATATTGCGGGTTGGACACTTATAGCTATCTGGAACCAGTAGCAAAAGTTGGTACTTGGACCTTTCGTTTCCCAGATTGGAAAAACTTTTACAATAGATTTAAAGAAATTACCAGAGGGACAGGTGATACCACTAATGCTATTTTAAAAACATCATATGCAAATATAACAATGTTTGATAATGCGACTGGAGCAGATGTTACTGCCACTGTTCTTACAGCCCTTGGCATCACAAATCCTGCCGCAGTTTCTGCAGCTTGGAATGTAAACAGCCCAAATGTTTCTGCATATGCAGTAGGCACAATTAGGACAATTCCAGGCAGTGGCTTATCTGCGCCAAATGCTGCTGCATGGACAATCCTAGGGCTAACTGGTGCACCAACATTTGTTTATGCAAATATAGCACTTGTTAATCCTTATAATACAGCGTTGCCTGCAAGTACAGGAACACTTGACGGAACGCAAGTAGAACAATTTCTTAGCGAATACGCAAACCCTGCGGCACCATCAGCAACAGCAGACTATACAAACTTTGCAGATATTACATTTTTAGAAATTAACGGCAATATATATGATGCGCCAGATGATGGCACCTATCCGACAACTACTAGGCAAATTTGTTTATTCTATGAAAATGGCGTTAATGTAGACCTCTATAGCGGCGGTTTAGTCTCGAGCCAATATGCTGTAGGGGCAAGCAACCAATTTGTAGATTTTGCGATGTTGCTATTTACGCAGCTAAAACGCGCTGATGGTAGCGCAACGTTTGATATTGCAATGCCAATTGATGTAACTAATATGCAAAATTTAGCAACATTTGCTAATCAGTATGGGTTGCATTTTAATGGGATATTAGACCAGCCTGTAAATGTAATTGATTATATATCCAAAGCTGCTCCATTCTTTTTGTTGTTATTTATTTCTAATGGCGGCCAATATCAATTGCAGCCGCTGCTGCCTTTAAACGGTAGTTACGCAATTAAATCAACTGCAATAACACCTGCCGTTGTGTTTGATGAAGACAACATACTGCCTGGCAGTTTTGGTAAAGTGTATTTTAATTTAGATGAGCGGCGTAATGTGCGGGTATCGTTGCTATGGCGTGAAGCGGACCCGCTTATAATTGGGCTGCAAAGAACTACTAGCATTAGATACGCTACAGCCGCGACTGATGCGCCAATCATTCAGTACGATATGACTGATTTTTGTACTAGTGCTGCTCATGCTACGATGTATGGCAAATACGAATTAGCAAGGCGTAAATATTCAACGCATAGCATATCACTGCAAACGCCATTATTGCCGGATGCATTGAAACCAACTGATATTATAAAAGTAGAACGTCAACGGGTAAACAGTTCTGGCGATAATCGCACCGAAATAGACCATTACCAAGTCACTGACATTAAGCACGAAACCTATGGCATAACATCAATTACCGCTGAGCACTTCCCGCTTAATGCAAGTAATATTAGCATTATAAGTGATGAGATATTAAACGGTTCGTTTGAGGTAGTCTGATGGCAAATTTCCCTTCGCTTACTCCAAACTCAAGGGCATTGGATTTGGGCGATTATCCGCAAACTGTTCATGTTGCAGTTAGTGGTATTAATTTAAGATTTTTGCAGGGCTCAAAACGTGTCGGTCAAATCCTAACACTTGGCTATTCTAATATTACTGAAACTGATTTGCAATTAATTTATACGCATTATGAAACGCAAGAAGGTACATTGATTGCATTCGCTTTGCCCGCAGCAGTATGGGAAGGATATGCGTCTGTACCAATCAGTGCTGTAGATTACAACTGGCGTTATGCTGGCACCATATCGGTTGATACGGGCTCGCCATTGCGATATAACGTAAGCGTACAACTCGTAAGCGTGGTGTTGTAACAATGGCCAACTTTCCTGCATTAACACCAACCACAAGGATATTCAGCCCAGGTAATTATCCGCAAACATACCAGCAAAGCATCGGCGGTACAGGCGTCGGCTTTAGACGTGGTGCGTTATCAATTGGAAAAACTTTAACTTTAACATTTGAATATGTATTAGAAGCAGATGTAAATGCTATTAAAGCGCATTATTTTGATAGTTATGGCACCTATGATTTCTTTAATGTAGATGCTACAATATGGAGCGGGTATGTCACACCGCCGGTAGATTTAAACGGCAACTATTTCTGGCGTTATGTATCGCAACCAGTTATCCAAGATGTGACATGCGAGCGGTTTTCAGTTGAAGTGCAGCTTGAATCAGTACCAGCACAAAATGGCGATTTGATTTATGCAGCAGGTTTAGCTAGTGCAAGCCCTGCAAGAACTTATATACTGGCAGCAGGTGCCGCAGCAGCAGCTCCTGCGCGCGATTATCTTATCTTTGCTGGTTACGCATCATGAGCATTACTCAAACCGCCTTAATGCAGCAGCGGCGTGATACTGCCGCTAACTGGACAAGCGCAAACCCGACACTGCTAGCAGGCGAGATTGGGATTGAGTCGGATACGAACAAAATAAAACTTGGCACTGGCAGCACAGCTTGGACTTCACTGAGCTATACGACATGGAGCCAAATTACCGCCTATCCACTGGTTAATGCTGATATTGCTGCTGCGGCTGCTATCGCTTATAGCAAGCTTGCCACGCTAACCAGCGGCAATATTGTGCTTGGCAGCAGCGCAAACGTAGCGACTTCCACCGCAGTATCAGGTGATATAAGCATCAGCAACACGGGCGTTACTGCTATTGCTAGCGGCGTAATCGTCAACGCAGATATAAACGCCAGTGCTGCAATTGTTGACACCAAACTTGCCACCATCGCAACTGCATTAAAAGTCAGCAACTCAGCCACTACTGCCACAAATGCCAACACAGCATCGGCGATTGTGTCCAGGGATGCAAGCGGCAACTTTACTGCTGGCACGATTACGGCAGCACTTACAGGCAATGCGTCTACCGTTACCACCAATGCAAACCTGACTGGTGATGTTACCAGCGTTGGTAACGCAACATCTATTGCTAGTGGCGTAATCGTCGACGCTGATATTAATGCTTCCGCTGCGATTCAAGGTAGTAAAATTGTGGCCGCTACCACAAGCGTTGTAGGCGCAACACAGCTTTCCGATAGCACCAGCACTACCAGCAGCGTGTTAGCTGCCACGCCTACAGCAGTTAAGGCGGCATTTGATTTAGCAGATGCTGCATTACCTAAGGCAGGTGGCACACTTACTGGCAATGTAATTTTAGATAATCAGGTTGATGCACGATTCCGTGAGGCAACTGCAAACGGCACTAACTACGTTGGATTCCAGGCACCTGCTTCTGTGGCGGCTGATGTGTTGTGGACGTTACCGGCAACCGATGGCACTGCGGGGCAAGCATTAAGCACCAACGGCAGCGGCACTTTGAGCTGGGCTACGGCAGGAGGTAATTCATTTTTAATTGTTGAAACACAGCAAACCATTAGTCAAAATTACACTTTGACAGCAGGTTATAATGGGATATCTGCTGGCCCAGTTGAAGTAGCTGCTACTTTCGCTGTTACAGTACCTGCAAACGCTACCTGGATGATTCTGTAATGGCGTATGGATCTGTAAAAGTTGATTCCATTGTCACCAGTACGCAAACGCTGACTGCTGATAATTTGGTGACCACCACGGCCACCCAAACACTTACCGATAAAACGCTTACTTCACCAGTACTTACAGCACCCGTGCTTGGTACGCCTGCAAGCGGTACGCCGTCAAACTGTACGTTCCCAACACTTAACCAAAGCACTACCGGCAACGCATCTACCGTTACCACAAATGCTAACCTAACCGGGCATATAACCTCTGTTGGTAATGCAGCAGTATTAGGTTCTTTTACATCGGCGCAACTAGCAGCGGCGCTTACTGATGAGACTGGCTCTGGCGGCAATGTATTTGCTACGTCGCCAACTTTAGTTACTCCTGTACTAGGAACACCTACATCTGGGACATTATCAAATTGTACGGTAGATGGTACAGATGCAGTTGGATTTAGGAATATCCCGCAAAACAGTCAATCGGCTGCTTATACATTGGTTCTCGCCGATAATGGCAAGCATATATTCCACCCCGTTGGCGACAACAACGCAAGGACATTCACAATACCAGCTAACAGTTCTGTAGCTTACCCAATCGGTACAGTGCTTACCTTTATCAATATGGCAGTCGCAGCCGTTACAATTGCGATAACAACTGATACATTAACCCTGTCTTCTGCTGGCACCACAGGCTCACGCACGTTAGCTCAATATGGCTCTGCAACTTGCATTAAAATTACGTCAACATCTTGGCTCATCAGCGGGAGCGGCCTAACATGAGCGGCGCACTACAGGCTTTATTTCAAAATCACCGTTCATTTGGCGCACCCCCCGGCCAGCAGGCCTTTATAACTGCTGGCACATTTTCATGGGTTGCACCTGCCGGAGTAACTAAAGTTTCTGTTGTTACTGTGGGTGGAGGCGCTGGTGGTTTTGGTGGTACCTATGGTGGTGGTGGTGGAGAATTAAGGTATAAAAATAATCACACAGTTGTCTCTGGAAATTCATATTGCGTAGTTGTTGGAAGTGCGGGCACCGCATCAGGTGATGGTGGGCAATCGTATTTTGTTTCATCCGGAACAGTTGCTGCAAATGGCGGTATATCTTCAACTCGCGCAGGTGGTTCTGGCGGGGTTGGTTGTGGCGGCGGTAATGGTGGTTCTGGCGGTACTGGCGGTGTTGGCCCCGGCGGTGGTGGCGCGGCTGGTTATGCAAGTACTGGCGGTACTGGCGGTACGGCAAATTGCTCTGTATTGTCAGATGCAACGGCGGGCGCTGGCGGTGGCGGTGGTGGCGGTGGCGGCGGATATACTTATAGTGGTTGTTGCGGCACTGTACTGTACGGCGGCGGTGGCGGCGGCGGTGTTGGGCTTCTTGGCCAAGGAACCAGTGGCGCGGGTGCTGTAAATAGAGGTAGTCCAGGTGTAGGCGGATCAAATGGGGCAACCGGGCAAGGCACACAAGGGGATAATATTTCGGGTAAAGGCGGATTTGGTGGTGCATATGGTGGAGGCGGTGCAGGTAGTAAAGCAAGTGCTACTGGGGCTATAGGTGGCGTAGGTGCGGTAAGGATTATTTGGCCCGGTAACACTCGTTCATTCCCATCAACATGTACAGGGGATCAATAATGAATCTATACATAGAAACTGAAAACGGGCAAACTAAAAATCACCCTGCTTTTGAAGATAATCTTATTAAAGCCTTTGGTTCTGTACCAGAACACTGGGAACCTTTTGTTCGCGTGGAACGTCCTACTGGTATATATCAGGTCTTAGAGTCCGAAAACGTAGTTTATGCAAAAGTAAATGGTGTTTGGACGGATGTGTGGTCGGTGCGTGAAATGACTGCGGAAGAAAAGATGGTAGTACAACAGGCTGTCATCACTGGGTTTAATGAACGTGAATACGCATCAAACTGGTCAGCATGGACATTGGATGATGCTACTTGCACAATGATCCCCCCAATCCCACGCCCAGAGCCAAATCAAACAAAATTAGACGCTGGAATTAGAACTTTTTGGTGTGGCGCAAATAGTAATTGGAAAGATACGCCAGTACGTCCAGTTGATGACAATCAATATAAGTTTGATTTCTTTGCTTGGCAGTGGGTTCAAGTTGTAAACTGGCCGCCTAACTAAGGATAAACATGGCAAAAACTCTTACCAATAGATCAAAACAAAAAATATGTAAAGCCGCTGAATCTGTGGCTCAAGTTGTTCAAAATACGCAACTTCAAGTTGCATACAATTTTCCATGCCCAATTTATATTATTGAGCGCCCTGATTTTTTAGAATTTGTAAATATTGTTTCAGGAAAAGCCTTGGAAGTCCAACGCAAAGAACGTGATCTAAACGAAATCTACCCTGTGTACATGACGGGTAATTATTTTAATGACCCCCGCTTAAAAGAATTTACTGAGTTTGTTGGTGGAACTGCTTGGAATATCCTCAATGAGCAGGGCTACGCCATGCAGGACAAGGCGGTATTGTTTACTGAAATGTGGACACAAGAGCACCACAAGCACTCAGCAATGGATGCGCACGTTCATGGCTTTGGCTCTCAAATTGTAGGTTTTTACTTTCTTGAAACGCCAGAAGATTGCTCCAATGTTGTGTTTCACGATCCTAGAGCTGCCAAGGTGCAGATTGATTTGCCAGAGCAAGATGTAAACGTAGCAACTCCTGCAAGCAGGATGATTAACTTTACGCCCAAACCCGGCATGATGATTTTTTCTAACTCATGGCTGTCTCATTCGTTTACCCGCCATGCAGCAGACAAACCCATTAAATTTGTTCACTTCAATTTGACAGTGATCCCTGCTCCTCAAGCTACTTGCCCTGAACCTGCTGAAGTAATATGAAAACTTACCAAATACGATTCAATAAGACACGAGGTCAACATGGTCGTGGCACTATGGATCATGTTTGGCGAGTCTTTGAAGACGGCAAAGAATATCTCTTTAAAAATTTAGATATCTCGGTGCCAGTCAAAAGCGAAAAAGATGCTAACGGTGCTGATTACAATATTGTTTGCAAAGGTTTTATGTCAATTGACCGCGAAACCTCTACTGCGTCTATTTCCGTGGATTTCGACGGGTTTGTCGAGGGTGCCGGCTAGACTAGGTGCATAGTTGAGAACCATTGCCGCTACTGCCCATGATTGAGCTACTAGCGGCATGTGTGGGTGCAAGCATCAGTGTGGCGGCGATGGGGATATTTGGCTACAGCCGTAGGAATGAGGAAGCATCTGCCGCAATTGTGCGCCTCACCAGCGCCGTGGAGCATATTGCGACGTCGCTTGAGACTTTGCACATTGATATAAAAGAAACCAACAAGGAGATGTTCCAGCGTCTTAATCAGGTCGAGAATCGCGTCAGTAAGCTAGAGGTGCGTTAACACTACCCCATGATTATCACTCCTGAAACATTGACTCAGTACGTTGGCGCAGCAATCGGCGTACACGCTACAGCCGTGGCGGTAGTAAACCTGACCCCAACGCCAAAAGATAATGACCGCCTAGGTCGTTACACTGCATTGTTTGTCAAGCTTTATCGCGCTATTGAAATTTTGGCTGGTATCTTTACGCCACTGGTCAAAAAGTGAGCAATTTCCTAGCAGCGGCGAAGGCACTCAGCAAGCCGCCGCTTCCGCACCAAATGGCGGCATTCAATTATGCGTGGGACTTGCTAACTATTGAGGAGCAGCAAGAATTTTTGAGCAAATTCAGGGCCGATCCAAAACCCAAGGCAGCATTGGCATGGCAGCAGGCCAGTGCGCTAATCCGCGAATTTGAAGGTTTCGAGTCGAGCGCCTACCCCGATCCAGGTACTGGCGATAAACCTTGGACCATCGGCTGGGGCTTCACATCGCTTAATGATGCACTCGTAAAGAAGGGCGATTCTATCAGCCGCGATGATGCAGACGCCATGCTCGACTTGTGGATTGAAACCAAAGTTGTGCCAGCGCTTGCAAAAACTGTACCTGGCTGGAAGACGCTGACACCGAATCGCCAGAACGCGCTGGTTAGTTTTGCGTACAACGTGGGCTGGCATTTCTGCGGTAGCGCAGATTTCGTGACCATATCCAAGGCGTTGCGCGAGTCAGATTACGACGCAGTGCCCAGCGCGATGATGTTGTATGTCAATCCAGGAACACCATCAGAGCCAGGATTGCGCCGTCGCCGTGAAGCGGAAGGCAAACTCTGGGGCATTAGCCAGAAAGCAACATCTGTGTTACTCAAGGTGCCATATGAGGCACAAAATGATAACAAAAGCGGTACCGGTTACAGAGAATGTTTCTCCAGTAGTTGCGCCATGATTGCTAAATTTTACGGCAAAGTAAAAAGCGACGATGAATATAATGCCATCCGTGGCAAGTTTGGCGATACGACCGATTCGCAGGCGCAACTCGCTGCATTGCGTTCTTTAGGTTTGCAAGCAAGGTTTGTTACTAACTGCGCCCCAGGTTTGCTGGAGCTTGAGTTACGTGCTGGTAGACCCGTTGCGGTGGGCTGGCTTCACCAGGGGCCAAGTAATTCGCCAAGTGGGGGCGGGCACTGGAGCGTGATAATCGGATTTACTGATGCTGGTCATTGGATCTTGAATGATCCGAATGGTGAGGCTGATCTCGTCAGTGGTGGCTATGTCAAAAATACCGGGGGCGCTGGTATTAAGTATTCGAAAGAACGCTTCAATCGCCGTTGGATGCCAGATGGCGCTAGTACTGGCTGGGCGTTGTTGGTGAAGCCATGATTGAACTCAAGCGCCACAGCAATGCGGTGCTTGAAATACGCATCCCCTACACAAGCACCACTAAAGCATTTGATTTCTTTTTGGCATCTGATATACATCTTGACAATCCTAAATGCAACCGCAAGTTATTAGCAAAACACCTGGATGAAGCTGCGGCAAAGAAAGCACCGGCGTTATTTTTTGGTGATGTAATGTGCTTGATGCAAAGTAAAAGCGATAAGCGCGGCAGTAAAGGTTCAATACGCCCAGAACACATAGGTGATAACTATTTTGATTTAGTGTTTAACGAAACTGCTGACTGGTTTAGCAATTGGAAAGATACAATTGTAATGATGAGCGACGGCAATCACGAAACATCAATATTGACTCACAATGAAATTGACCCACTAGAAAATGTTACCAGGTTAATGCGTGAGCAGGGATCGAAGGTGCAACATATGAGCTATCAAGGTTTCATCTGGTTCACATTTATTCAACGTAATCCAGACGGCACAACAGGCAAAACACGTAGAGCAACATTGGCATTCCACCATGGTGCATGGTCAGGTGCATCTAAAGCAACCGGTCAAAAGTATTTTAATATCTTTCCGCAGGCTCAAATTGTGCTTAATGGGCATAATCATGAGCGCTCAATTATTAGCCATCCTGCATATAATATTTCAGCTAATGGCACTCAGACAATCCAAAATCGGTGGGCATTGCAAACGGGATGTTATAAAGAAGAGTTTAAAAACTCAACGGGATTTGCCGTCGAGAAAATAGTGCACCCGAAAAGTTTGGGCGGTTTGTGGCTTAGACTACGACCACGCGATTCCAACGGCGTCGAAATTACCTGTGAGCCTGCAACATGAACCGTTACTTAGTCGAGATAAGCGCCATGATGGTAGTAGATAGTGAGTATTCCTGTGATGATGTAGCAGTTGGTATTGCTGCCAGACTCGAGGAAATCGCTCAATCAAATGCGCATCTCCTTGATTATGAGGTGCTTCCTTACGAAATGCCGGAGCCTTATGAGCCACCACATCAACGAGACGGAGTTAGTATCGCGTAAGGTAACAAAGCACAAATTCAGGAAGTCTATTATTGAAGATTGGAATAGTTGTTGTTACATCTGCGGTGAACAGTTTGCTAATATGACGCTAGATCATATTGTGCCTAAGAAATCTGGTGGACATACAGCAAAATCTAATCTTGCTCCATGCTGCTCGGTGCATAATCGCCAGAAGGGTCATTCGGAATTGTGGGGCTGGTGGACGCAGCATCCAGAATGGAGTCTTGCGAGAGCTGTAAATTTGATAAGCTACCTACGTCGCGTTGATGATAATATTCCATTGCCTGATAATAATATATAATTGCCTGCCAACTTTGGGCGTGTTGCTTGATCATTCCGGCATAAGCTACCTCCCAGATATAACCGGCTTCAGTATTTATACGCTTGAGTGTTGGTGCAGTCATGGTTATACTGTGTTACTTGAGAGCATTGGATGATGGAATGGATGGTGGTTGAATTAAGTCTAGAGGAGCAATTGGCAGTAGAGACCCAAACGCGTCTTGTTCTTAACTGCCCTGATAGCAAAGAAGTCGCTAGATTATGCAGTACCTTAATAAAACAAAATGCGCATCAATCTAAATTATTATCTCAAGCAGTTAACCATATTGCAATCTTGGAATGCAGTACAATGTTTCTAATACAATCAACACGCCCGTGGTGGAAACGTATATTCTTGCATCATTAATTTTAACTTTCTACATGCCGTGTCAATTTTCTGGCGTACCCGTTCACGGCTTACACCACATTGAATTGCAATGGCTGAGAGGAGTAGAGGCTCCGGTTCGTCAATACCCAAACCATAGCGTTTGTTTATTAGATCTTGATCTTTGTCGGTTAGATAAAAAAGTGCCAATTCAAGATGTTCTTTGTCGTAATCTGATTCATATAGCTCTTCAGCAGGACTAGCAATAAAATCAAGTAATGGATTGCCGTCATCTGTTATTAATACATCAAGACTTTGGTGCGCAACATTACAATCTTGCAATGCCAATAATTGCTCTAATGTGATATTCATTAATTCAGCAAGTTCTGTTTTTGTTGGCTTGCGACCATTTGCTTGCATGTATTCAGATTCGAGCCGTAATGCCTTGTAAGCGCGGTCGAGTACTTGCTGCGGCACTTTGATAATTCGCTCCTTGGTATCAATGGCACGTTGAAGTGCTTGGCGAATCCACCAATAGGCGTAGGTAGAGAACTTATAACCGCGTGAAGCATCAAACAACTCAGCGGCCCGCTGGAGTCCAAAGCTGCCCTCCTGTACGAGGTCCATTAGCTCCATATTGCTGGATCTCAAGCGCATTGTATACCGCTTGGCGATATGTACTACAAGCCGTAGGTTCGCGTTGACAATGGCATTTCTAGCTTTGATGCCTGCTTTTATTTGGCGCTTTTCTTCTGGCGTTCGCTCGCCATCAAGCTGGCGCAACTCCATGTATTTTTGCACCTTGCGACTTAGCTGGATCTCTTGCGTAGCGGTCAGCAGCGGATAGCGTCCGATGTTTTGCAAATATTCCCTTGTGGCGTCTGTCATGACTTAGCGAGGAAGTGCGCAAACCACTGCCTTATAGCATCACCAGTAGGTGTTCCCGATGCAGCCTTAATCACACGCAGCACTTCTTTGTGGGTATCAAATGATTTAGTGCCGCCGTCTTGGTAGAGCGTATACCGGATGCCTTCTGAGAAATGAGTACCAGGTGCCACTGTGGCGTACACCTGGAAGGTGCCTCCATCAAAGGTGCGGTTAATACCTGCGGCAGGTACATCCTCGATGCCACAAGCCCTGAGCACTGATGCCTTAAGCACTGATTCAGTGATCATGCTTAGTTGTTTCCAAGAGATTTCAGCCATGGTGCGTTTTTGGAAGCTTCATTGAGGTTTGAGATGATTGTTTCGTAATCGTTTGAAAAGCTAAGAACAAGATCGTCTGGCAGGTATTCGCCATCGTCTTGCGCATTATCGCGTATTGCAGCCGAAACGGCAATTGCATCAAGCATTAATAAATGCAAGCGCTGAATAACTGGTTGTTGCTTAACCGAAGGGTTGCCTACAAGTATCATTTAAAGGGGTGGGTGAGTGTTTGCAATTAGTTTTAAATTAAAAATATTTCTTAAAAGCAATCCGCTAAAGCTTCTTTTGCTAGCTGATAGTGTTTTTTGGTGCCAGGTACTCTTTCAATAAAATTACAATTTAAAAGATTCATCAATGCACTATGCACCATGCTTTTCCATCTTGGCCCAGAGGAAAGCATTTCCAAATCTCCTCCCTCCCAATCTTTATACCACACGTCAATATAAGCATTCAAGCTAATCCCAGAAAATTCTTTAGAATTTAAGATTTCAGATGTTTTGATCATATTTTTAAGTATGACCTCCCAGTCTTCCGATTGTTTATATTTTAATTTTACAGGGCTTTTAATTTTAGCAGGTGCTTCAATTTCAACAACAACTTCTTGAGCTATATTTTGTTCAGCTACCCTGGAAAATGCGTCTTCAACATAATCTGCAGCTTCTCTTAAAAGTCTGACAAGATAAGAAGGGTATGATTCATCACTGCTTTGTGGCTGCAAGTTTAGCTGCAAATTTAAAGGAGAAATGCTTCCTATGTATTTCCCTGCATATTGAGAGTATGTAGAAGGTTTAACGCCTTCGGCTTTGACAACTGTGCCAGGTTCTATGTCTTTAAACCATTTTTCATTGCCTTCTGAAAAAATAATACCTTGATATTCTATTCCCTTATACAGATAGGCGCATTTAGCTTGTTGTTGTCCATTTTTTGTTAAAGATGACAAGTGGTATAAAATCTTTGCTTCAAGATTTCCTGGCAATAAATTGTCTGTTACTAGAGTGAGCGATTCTTCATAAGTCATAATTGTGTGTTTTAGTAGTGTGGAAGTCAAGCGGCTTTACCGTGACGCGTTTCGGTGTGTAAACGTGTTTTGGGGCCGTAATTATTTTGAAATGCAGGGAACGCATTAATCAATTTAATTTTGTTAAGATAATCAGCCGCAAGGCCAGCATCTCCAAGGCGTTGATAGAAAGAGCCGCCAAATGTTGAGGCTGTAACAAAAGTCCAGTAGATGTCAGTTTCGTCGGTCATTGCTTGAGCTGGCAGATAGATGTGGGTTGCTGAAGCTGTAGCTCGCGGCCAGTCTGAATGCCGATGGCATACATGCTGAAAGCAACAATAATTGCAGATGCAATTTTTAGTGTGGTGTTCATGTTGATTCTGTTTGGTTAGCTGTTGAATTTAATGCAGAGCGATGGTAAGCACCTAAAGCATTGCGAGCAATTTCATGTTCGTGAAAAGTGTGAGCAACTAAAAGCGTAGATTCAAGAAGAACATCATCTAATGGCTCGCATATATTAGAAATTATTCTATCTGATTTCGTCATTTCTTCTTTGTCTGAATACTGAGAGCGGATGTAATTCAAAGCACTTGCGATTGCAGCTAAAGCTTGTCTGTTCTTATGAAGCTTACGACAAGCAGCTTGCATCGTTTCATTTAATTGTTGAAGCTCAGAGGAAGGCATTGTACAAGTCATGATTTAAGTAGCGGTTGAATGCCGGATTGGGCGCGGCTCCGACGGGCCGCGTGAGGTTAGTAGCCTGCGGCAACCCTGCGTGCTTCTTCTTTTGCTAGGTACTTAGCAACTGAACGCTGAGCTCTTGCAAGAGTTGTGTAGTGCTTGCTCCCAAAGCCATTCAGAACTTGCTCGTAGCCGTCAGACTCAACGCGAACAATCAAGGCATAAACGCCTTGGGCAGTTTGGTTGTAGCGGCCTTGATAGTTACTCATGATTCTCGGGTTGGGGTGGGAGGTTTGCTCCCTGTCCCCATATACTACACCCTAGTCCGCTCCTGTCAACACTCCTCAGTAGTAATGCTTAATAAATCCATCGCTTCGCCCACACTTCTTGCGACACCAGCAATACCGCCTGCTTTTTGTACCCCTAAAAGCCATTGCTGTTGTTCCGGGCGTATGCGTCCTGTGGCGGCCTTGACCTCAATGCTGGTAAAAATTGCCACGGTCTGACCCACCATCGAAGGTGTAATGGTGACGCTACGCCAACCAATCAGATCGGCGCTGCCTTTACATAATCCAAAGCTGACCGGGCGGCCATTTATATCCCTTAGCGTGCCGGTATTGTTGCGAAACAGGCGGCAGGTGCCAACACTGCACGCAAGCCGAATGTGTTGCTGGATTGTTTGCTCACTTGAGGCTGCGGGCATACATAACATGTTTCGCCCACGCTACCGGGTTCTTGTATCCACGCTGTTGGCCCACACTTATAAGTGCTTCCAGCGACTGCGCAGTGCCTTGCTCTCGCTTGCGGGTAACTGCCAGCTCCTTTAGCTCACCTTCCACAACCGTTAGCTCGCGCACCTCAGTGCGGAACTCATGGCCGCATTCGCCGCATACCGCCGCCAATGTGGCGCAGGTGCTGAAACATTGCGGGCAAACTTTGACCGATGGTGATGCTTCCCGGTCGCGTTTGGTGGCGCCATCTAGGCTCCATTCGCGTTCATCTAGGTGATGGCCGAGCCGCAGGCTGTTGCCAACATGGTCGAGAATTACTGCACGCTTGCCTGGTTGCGGACGCAGGCATCTGCCAATCATCTGAAGGTGCAACCCAACACTGGCGGTAGGGCGTAGCAGGATGCAACCGCCAACGCTCGGCACGTCAACACCTTCACCGATAAGTGAGCAACTGCTGAGTATTTTTAGCTTCCCGGTGCCCAGATCTACAAGCAATTGGCGGCGGCGGGTGGCATCGGTATTACCGTCGATACTTGCAGCCGCAATCCCTGCATCCTGAAACAGCCTTGCCACCGCTTCGGCATGAGCAACTGAACAACAGAATGCAATCGCGGTTTGGCCTGATAGGTGCTGCCGATAGTGCGTCAGGCAATCGCCCATCGATTGGCCTTGCTGGAGTAGCTCAGTGGCTTGGCCCATGTCAAAATCACCCATGCGCTTACGCAACCCGGCGCTACTAAAGCCCGGCGGTGCCAGCACCTTGGCAGGCGCTAGAAAGCCGTTATCCGTTAGCCATGCAGCGCTTGGGCCTTGAACCATCGCTTGGTAATGCTCACCCAGGCCGCGACCATCACTTCTAATAGGTGTAGCGGTAACGCCTAGCAGTTTGGCAGCCTGGAAATGCTGAATAATCCTGGCCCAGGTGCCGGCTGTGGTGTGATGGGCTTCATCGACTACCAGCAATTGAAAGAAATCCCGTGGCAATAAATGCAAACGTCGTGACAATGTACCGACACTTGCAACCTGCACCGCATGGGATAAATCCATGCCACGTTTTGCGGCAATAATCCCATGCTGCACACCCATACCGCTAAGGCTGCGGCTGGCTTGATCCAGCAGCTCTTGCCTATGCACCAGGATGCAGACGCGATTGCCCTTACGTGCCGCAGCTTGGGCTATGTACGAGAAGCAGACCGTCTTACCGCCGCCGGTCGGCAGCACTGCAAGCACACTGCGCTTGCCTAGCTGGTATTGCAGCCGGATATCGGTGATGAGTTGTTGCTGGTAAGGGCGGAGGTTCATTGTTTGCTCAAACTGTGCTAACCTTAGCAGGCAATTGACATGGAGTAATGGCTAAACGCGCAATAGTCGGCAAGTCGGGCGTCACGCCTTGCAAACATGACCTTCTCAACAAACTTTTAGGTCGTGAAGTTGGCACCCTGAAAGCCAACAAGCTAGGTGTACTTGACTATTTAATTGTCGATCTCACCGCTGGTGACGGAGTTCCTTACACTGGCAAAACGTTTCGCAAAGGCTGCTCTCCAGGCATTATTTTGCATCATGCGGAATATCTTGCTACTAAAACTTATGTACAGGCCAACGTGCTTTTACTTGAAAAGCAGGAAGCAACATACCTTGAATTGGTGGCAACCATAAAAGGCGAACAGCCTGATTTTAAGGGCTATGTTTCGCTTGATGTTTTTTGCCGTGATTCAAAAACTTGGGATTTTTACCAAAACCTTACTGATGCCGCTTTTCTTTACAACGATCCAAACCATATTGAAGATTGGTGTTTGACGCCAGCAATGCTGGCTACTGCACCAAAATTTACAACTTCACTATCAACGCTTGGCTGCAATGTTGGCGGCATGAAGCGCCTTGATCTCGACAAGCGTGAGCTTTGGTTTGACCGAATCAATATGGTTACAGGCTCAATTGTGCAACCGTGGCACGATGCCTGCTTGTTATCGGTTGGCGGCGCCGATCAGTGGGCTTACCTAGTAACAGCGCCTACAAAATGGCGCGATCAAATAACTAGCGATTGCCTTGCCGCTGCAAGCAAAATGGAAGGCCGCGAAGCTGATCCGCAAATTGCTTGGTTTAAGCAAGATCCTGCAGCTTTCTTAGCTCTTCAACAGTACCTATTCCTCACCAAAGCGGAGAACGCTCAATTATGACTACCAACTGGCCTGAAATTCTTCGCCATTATCCAGAGATCACTGGCATTCATCCCGCCGCCGATCTATTCCCAATGGTGGATGCTGCAGAGTTTGCAGAATTATGCGCTGACATTAAAGAGCGTGGTTTGCATCAGCCAATCACTGTTTATAAAGATGGCACCTTACTAGATGGCCGCAATCGACTGCTTGCCTGCTACCAAACCCACCAAGAAGTTGTATTAGACCGCTATGAAGGCACCGATCCGGTGCAGTTCAGCTTGAGTGCCAACCTGCACCGCAGGCATCTCAACGCAGGACAGCGTGCAGTGATAGCTCTCAAAGTTCGTGAGTTGTTGCAGCCTGCAGCAAAAGAAAGGCAGCGGGAGGCTGGCGAGAAGTTTGGCAAAGGCGCAAAGCTTAGCGCAGATCTGCGCGAACCTATAGCAACTCCAGCCGAGCACCGCAAGTCAACAGCAGAGGCAGCCAAAGCCACAGGCGCAAGCCCTCGAGCAGTTGAGCAGGCTGCCCGCGTAGAGAAGATGGCGCCAGATCTATTGCCCCAGGTGAGAGCCGGAACCATGGCGTTAGACAAGGCGCATCGCGAAGCACAGCAACGCGAACGGCAGGTGGCCGCAAGCAGGCCGCAGCCTGAAATGCCAAAGGTCGACGAGAAGGAAGTGATCACACTGCTTGATCACAAAGGTAATGAATATGCCTATCCCAAACCCAAAGGCCAATCAACATTCAACCAACAAAAAGGTACGGAGATCGGCTGGGCAATGTGG
>Ga0209354_10000306_pt1 | contig 23613 bp, 16 predicted proteins | sample LauGreSpBDMM15DD_2_FD_187562 | JGI IMG/M metagenome (GOLD analysis project Ga0209354, IMG submission 187562) | Freshwater lake microbial communities from Lake Michigan, USA - Sp13.BD.MM15.DD (SPAdes) (version 2) | ecosystem: Environmental > Aquatic > Freshwater > Lake | place: Lake Michigan...
GCGCTTTTGTGCCTGCTTTTTGAATTCCCGTTTTTCGTCTTGTTTATCAAAAATCCGGACTTTTTTTGTAACATTACATGCCACCTTAACTACAGGTTCTCCATTATCAACTTTAATAGATGGTTTTAAAATGGATTTTATAGTGTGATTATGTTTTGCAACTAACACTTCTTGAAAGAAAAAATACACAGTGTTGATGGAATGAAAAATAAAAATAGAGGCAGGAATGTGCACACCAGCCGTAATCGGCGCTTCTTTGAAAAACGAGACGCATGCAAGGTCGCGCTCATTCGTTTTGGAAAAAGACTGAATTTTATCGGGGTCAATATCAATCACATGTGTAAAAAGACTGGTGAATTTATATTTTGACACAGGAGTGCGCAATTTCTTTGTTTGTATGATTTTCAACAGCATATCAGGTGTTATATGAGAACCTGCACCAGGCTCGCCATCAGTCAATGTAATCATTTCGCGCATTATTTTCTCAATGTAGTTATTTTGATTGATATAAATGAAAATCCCATGAATCGCCTCCATAGGTTCTCGAGAATAATTATTTTGTATGTTTTGTATTTGGGTTTCGCGATGAATCCATGAAGTGTCTAAACCACCATCTTCATCCGGGTCACTTGTATTATCTTCAACAGGGTCCATATCAAAAAGTTATTTATATTTTTGGTATATTTTGATTTTGTACATTGAACATATTACAAAAACAATATAAACAGGTGAGTGTAATGAATACGTCTCGAAACCGCGTACATATTACCATTCAACAATGCATATAGAGAGAGTATGATTCGTCATACACATATAGCATGTATACCTACGAAACAGTATCCCACCTCCAACTCCAGACATGGATTTGGGGGGAGGGCGCATATTCGTTATTGGTAAAAACTGTAAAATATTCTAGTATGCAAATAATGCCCATCTACCCAATATATCGGGCCTAGACGGAATTATTTGTGGAATATTACAACTCACTGTTTGGTATATACAAATGACTTGTACAAATACCCAATCATTCGATAACATAATCGAGACAGCAACCTACACTGTAGGTTTACCCGGGGATAATAATATGAGCGATCATATCATTAGCCATGAAAAATTGATAATGCGAATATAGGTTGTGAGTATATTACACAACAACCTAACTAGAACATATTGTCCTATAATAGTAAACATGATATCTATGTGTATTCCGCGTGTAGAGGCATCTATGACACTTGAATATATTAAAAGTAAGTTAAATGGACTGAACATTGGCCATGTTCGTCATATACGGGAGATTCCATTGAAAAGCGATCCAACACATAAACGCATTTTAATGCGGTTTCATTGGAACGAAAATAATAATAAATCGATTGTTTTGCAAAAGCAAATGGAGGAACTGGGGTCATTGAAAGTGGTATATGATATGCCGTGGTACTGGAAGTTGGTTGTCGCACAATAACCAAATGTATTATTTGATTTTATTCGTCTGCAAAAAGGAAATGAAAATATTTGTCTAATATCGGGTTTATGTTTTTCAGTCGTTTCTGTGTGAAACATTGTCGCCACAAACATACAAACCATATACCTAACCGGCTCGTTTCACGTTCCGCCTGTTTAATTTCAGTGGTAAATATATCATCCATGCTTCCGTAAGCAGCGCGACATTCATTTAATTCGATCTTCAGCTTATCTTTGATACTATATAAAAAATGAAGTCGGTTTTGTTCTCGCTGTTTTTCTCGTGTTTTACGCTGTAAAGCGGTTACATTCATCGTATTAATATCTATTTCTTGCTCTTCTTTTTCCCATTTGTGTAATATGAACCGGATTTCATTTTGAATATCTTTGAATTTCAATACCAAAATTTGCCGGTGATTTTCTAATTTTTTAATGAAGGAAAAGATATTCACGTGACAAATAATAGGAAAAATCTGGTTCATTTCAGCGGGAATCAAAACGTTATTGACTTCCTTCATTTCATTCATTTTTTCTTCGATGAGTTTGATTTGGTTTAATACGAGGGTTCGCTTTTCATTTTCCGTATCCATCAACACCAATTTACTGTTAGTCATTTCCAGCGAAACTTCTAATTTGTCGTAGTGATTTGCCAATTGTAAGAACATGGTTGTCGACGATTCCAGCTTTAAAAAATTCATCATAGCAATAAGTAGACCAATGGATGCATTCAATGCGGTGATTATCCATTTATTATCACTATCGCAGCTAATAACATCAGAAAAGATAGTGACCCCACAAGTAATAAGGAGCGACGGAATCATCAAACAGTTATATCTCCATTGGGAGAGTTGTTTGGATTGGATATACACGTTTTTTTGCCCTTTCATGAAGGTGGTTAAAATATCCAGTTCGCTCGAATATTTATTATCGATTTCCATGTCGTAATATTTGTCCAACGTCTTCTCGACATCGTGGAAAGCCAACTGTTTAAATTTAGACCTACGTCGCGGTTGCCTTCGTTTGGCAATGGTTATATCTTCGGCGGGTTTCAACGGTATAAACCGGTGAGCAATATCATCTAAAGACAGCTGTTTGTTTAATGGAGGATTGGGCGGCATATATTCTTCTCCATCACTATTGTTCGAACTACCGGAGCGACTCCCATAATTCGATATGGTCATCGGGCTATCACACCTACTAACATTTGATCGAATCATGGTAGAACAGTCATTTGTAGTATGTGTGTATTCATCGCGCAGCCGGCGCAAATCCGTATTTGCAACATGTGTAAAATGCGAATCCGTATATTGCAACAGTGTATTTTCTTCGTGAATATCGCCGAGTTCGATATCGGTAGTGTTATGTATATCAATATGTATTTGATTTGGCGATTCGGGGACCAGCGACGAGTCGGTCGACGTATTGGATGTGTTATCGGGATCAAGTGAAGGATTCATAATTTACATAACGTCGAGATATTTTTACAGTCATGACTACGAAAAATTGACGAATCGATAGACCAATACAAAATAGTATTACAAACAATGAAATCTACGGTGGTACCGACAGTATATCAAATACATCGCGCAAATGTGAACGATTATAGGAAACAATTGCGGCATTTTATAATGACATCGCGGTTTAACACTAGCACATTAGAAGAAAACGCGGTGTTCCGGGCAGTACAACCAAAGATAGGTTGTATATATTGTTCTCCAAGTCCAGTAACAATTCATATACCCAACGAGTCGATTATGTTTATTTTAGAAATGAACAATGATACGAATGAAATCGCGGGTGTAGGAATGGTCATGAACAAACCAAAAATCAACAAATATTCTGTTTATGAAAATGGAAATTATAATCGATATTCATTTGTGGGGAATTGCAGAATCGACAGAACAGAAATGACAGAAGACGAAAACATGATAATGCGTGTGTTTGACATATTGTGTTTTACCGGTAATCGGCATATGAAACGTGGACAAGGATTAACCATGTTCCCGGTAGACATGTTATATAAATGTCATAAAAAGTTGGATTTGGTCGATTATATTCGAAACATGTTCAAGCAACGGTTTTCAAAAACCGCGTAATACATATTTTGCCAATTACATATAACAATACAAACCAGTAAAATATTTAAATGTTTGTATCCTGATAGTATAAAGAGGGAATAAATCATGTCAAACAATCTTCCATTATACAATGTGAATGATTATACTGATGTCGAATTGTATAACATATTAGATTTAGTAAATCCAACCGACCGTGAATTAGAAGCAAAAATATTGATGCAAGTTCATAAATATGAAAACATTGGGACAAAGTCGGCACAAAAATTAGCCAGATTTTTTGACGATATTTATAATCATTTTTTTGAAACAGAAGAAGACGGAGAAGCGGTGGAAGGATATGCAAATCAGGGCGAAACATTTGACGAATATATCGGTGAAGCCAGTAAAAAATATCAAATGACCGCTGCGACTGATCCATCTGGAAATCGTCGTGTAAATAGAGCGGCACAATCCGCAATTGATGCAAATATAGCCGATTCAGCTGCTGCACTAGACCCAACAAGAAATAAACCACCTGCGACAAATAATATGATGACTATGGCAGATAAAAGTGCGCCGGAAACTCAAACCGTTGGTTATACACAGAATTTATCATACACAAAGGGCAAATTAAACCCCATATTACAGCAAACCACCAAGCGGATCATAAGTATCGATAGTCAGTATCGTAGCGATAAACGAACCATGTCAACTGCATTTACCTTCAATTTATCTGAGCCGTTAAAAGACGTCGTATCATTGAAATTGTATTCGGTTCAAATCCCATATACATGGTATACGATTGGGAAAGCATACGGAAACAACTTTTTTTATATCAAAGGTCGCACATCCGGAATTGACAGTGGTAGTGGTATTCATGATATAGAAGTGTCCATCGCTCCCGGAAATTATAGCCCGGCCGAGTTAATTGGGGCGGTAAATAATAGCATCGCCGCATTAAAAAAAAGTAGAACAGATATATCGTTGGGAAATACAGCGCTTTCGTACAATTATAATACGTCATTAACAACTGCTAATATCGATTTGAAAAATGGGTATAACCAAAGCAGCTATGTTATAAACTTCAATAATAATGCCATTCCCAATTATTTGGGGTTTATACAGAGAGAGTATAGTATACGTACACTACGATCAAGATTTGATACATATGACATAAGTAGTAGTACATTTAACGTAACCCAGAATAACAATTATTTTACAATTAAGTTATACGAAGACAATTTTACAACATTAAAATCTAGCTTCAATATTGTCATAGACACGGGTGCATATACTCGATCGACGCTTATTAATCAATTGAAAACTACATTAAGTAAATTAACTGGTTTAACGAATACGGATTGTAGTATAAGCGCTGGCGGTACCTATATTGATTTGACACTACAGCCGTCTAGGTTGACGAATGCAATCACTATAAATACGAAAACCCAGATCGTATTTTACGATTTTCAATACTATAATGTAGATTTTACGAATACTATTTTTACAAATGGAAGCCGAGATATATCGGGAAATATTGGAAATACTATAACCGGAAATATTTCACTTATAATAAACCCCGCTCTAATTGATGAGTCCGGTCAAATCATAATACCGCCAAAACAATTATTATGCAAAATAAAAACAAAGTTTTATAACGGAAATTCAACCATGAGTTATAACAACGAAGAAATATTTCATGAAATTAAATCGGCATTTAATACTGAAACAACCTACAACAATCTGTCAAGATTATACAGCGACTTAGCGACAGCGTTCACATCATATGAATACGCAGGTATAAAAATATTTGCGGGTACAACAGTTGCGAGTAACGGCACGCTTAGTTTGAGTGTAGTTGCAGATGATAGAATATGGACGAATCTGCATGGAATCGATGGGACGGTTGATTTAAGATCATGTTTTGGATTTGAACGCGAGATAAATAACATGAACGAGACCACTAGCGAATTGCCGGCAACCGAGCAAAGTGGCGACTATACAATATATACAGAGCCATTTGTTTACTTTACACCAAATAATGCGCTATACAGAGATGGGTTAAATGGAATAAATGATTTGTCGTTTAGCGTACCGAATTCGAGTGCAACTGGCAGTTATAAGTTGAATGATTATATTAATGTGATTAACCAAAGTATACGTAATTATGATTTGTCACATAACAATGTATTTAATAGCCAGGAAAATGCATTCAATAATACAACTGCATATCCGTTTGGAACACATGCATATTTACAAAATAATATATTTCAATTGCATGTTGGCATTAGTAAAATATTCGACGAGTCGATGTATATCGTAGATTTGTCTGGAAGTATTTTTGATAATACACACGTCACTAAGTTTGACCCATCAAATCTTTTAAATACCTTATCTATCCCATATCAAACGGATACGGATAATGCAAATATTGCCATTGATGTGAGTACAATTGTATTTACATTAAAACCAAAGCTTGATGGTCCACTTATATATGGAAATAAAAACGAGCCGAATGTTGTAATAAGACTCGGGGATATAACAGATGATTATTTGGATACATTGCCTGCAAGTAAACAGATGGATGATATAATAAATGATTATATTCAGCCTTTATTCGCAAAATATACAGACCCATTATCAAATATAAACATATTAGAAAGTAGTGTAATAACTGCGACAACGAGGGGCACAGATGGATTTCGTATATCATTGAAAGTCGATGTAAAAAAAACATTATTAGCAAAGGATTACCGTATATCATTTAATGATGCAACTGCGTATAATTTTACATGGAATGCGAATTTGAAAATATCCACTGAATTATTGAATAATAAATATATCGATACGTCGAATAATGTCACACTAAATTCGACATATAAAATATACGATAATAGCAAAAATTTGTTTTATATAAATGAGACCCAGGTAGACACGAGTGGAAATATACTCGACAGTAGCGAAAATATACTCGATAACAATGGTAAAGTACGTGATATTAATAATAACATACAAACTCTAAGTGGACGGGTAATGTATACGGTGATACCAAATGGGAATGTTAAAATATCGGGTATTTCTGCCGTACCTCAATTAATCCCTATCGATATTAACGTGATAAACAATACATTCTCATTTAAGGCAGTAGACGATGGTGTGGCAACATCTACCGCCTTAAATGATGTAATTATAACAATACCCGCTGGTAAATATTTTCGAGATACATTAATTAATGTGATTAATGCACAATTACGTGCGACATCAACCAGATCGACTATTATTACCGGAACCGAATTTTCCATTGTCAATCGATACAATAATTATTATACATCCATTGTAACAAACCTGAAGCGTGAATATACGACAAGTGATTATAATTTAGTTTTCTATGATAAGCTCAGTTTTGCCACATGTACAGTTGGTACATCGAGTGTACAAAATACTACATGGGATACTACGATTGGCTGGATTATGGGATTTCGTGAATACACTACGTACGATATGTCTGCGGCTGGTACCGCAGAGGATACGGTAGTAGACGCGGTAAATGGAAATGTAATAACGATTATCGGGGATACTGGATTGAGTACGAATTTGTATAATTATTTTTTGATTTGTTTGGATGATTTTAATCAAAACCATTTGAATGATGGATTAGTGACCATAACCAATGTGGATACAAGTATTCCATTGCCATCATACGCAAGTCGAACTGATTTTGTATGTGACCCTGTAACCGGGCAAAAAGTATACAATGTATCTAGTGGATTGACTGAAAGACAAATATATGCAGCCCAGGCCGCGGCAAATTCGCGAACAATCAATGAATCGATTGGATCGTCAATTAGTGCGAATAGCTATGGATCGGGGCCATTTGTATCCGATGTGTTTGGTATCATACCCATGAAAGTATCTGGATTAGCCAACGGGAGTTCATATGTTGAATTTGGTGGAACATTACAAAACCAAGAGCGTAGTTATTTTGGTCCAGTAAATATTCATCGAATGTCGGTGCGGTTGGTAACCGACCGAGGTAATTTGGTAGATTTAAACAAAGCAAATTGGTCATTTTCTCTGGTATGTGAACAATTGAACAAATTGGACCCGGGTAGCGGTAAGTAATGACTAGCACTAAATAATGCGTAAATTCAGTAATACATAAATTATATACGTATTATAATAAGAGTTATATGCTAACACGCGAATTAATAGACACGGTTATTTCTTATATTGCAACTCATGGAATTTTCACGATTGAGTTGATTGGATTTATTGGACCATTATTGGTGGCATGCATAGCATTCTACGGTCTATGGGGGTCCAATAAATATTTGCTCACATACGTTTGTTTTTTTCTAGTCAACATGATTGTAAATAAATCGATCAAATTATGGGTACGCCAACCCAGACCAACGGGTGGAAAAAGTATATTAGGCGAAGTATATGGTGAAGTGTATGGTGGTGCCGACGAATATGGGATGCCATCCGCACACGCGCAATCTGTACTTTATTCGACAATATTTTTATATTTGGCAAAAGGCGATGTTGCGTGGTTATTGTCTGGATTAGGGATTGCAATCCTAACCATTTATCAGCGATGGTCATATAGACGACACACAATTGCACAGTTATTTGTAGGCGCACTGTGTGGGTTCGTTGTCGCATATATTGCAAATTTGACAGCAAATCGTTGGATAACTGAGAAGAGTTTCTGGTAATTTAGACAACCCGCCAGAATATTATTTGATAGCAACCGACAATATATGTATGTATATTATAAGAAGGAATATACGTACAATGTCTCAAGGTGATTATATAAAACGAAAACAAGTGGCACAGACTTTGCGTGCGGACGGTTTGAATACCCCCAACCGATTCCCTGCAGTATTTAGTTCACAAGATTTATTGGATTATGAACAATATCAAATTGTGAACAATGATTCGAATACCAAAATTAACTATAATTTGATTACGCCGACTGGTAAGAAAATTGTATTTGATATGGAACGAAATGTGGCAAATTGCCCAACGTTTGTTGTGTGCAGAAATACAAATACCCGCCCCAACCGCATATTGCGGAGAGTTGCCGAATGTCCAGTTTCGATTCAGCCCTTAACGTGGAAGGAAACGAAAAATAGTATAGACGACAAAACATTGTGTACATGTCAGTTGAAGCGTAAACATATACGACGAAACGTTTGCAGTTGTGGGTTGACCCAACCGGCTTAAGCCTTTGCACATTCAAAATGCCCACTTCGTGAGCGAGGCAATGGTGTAAATTAGTTTGATATAAATATGGAAAATATTTATAACAACATATATTCAAATATTTGTAAAATTCACAAATATTTGCATTTTACATACGAATCGCGTTTTATACAGAAATATTCAATTTGTCAAGTATAGTCATAATTTTGTCGACTTTTGCAACCAACGCCTCGTTTGCTTGCGTGAGAGTTTTGATTGATTCGATTAAATGTGGGAACAACCCATCATAATGGATAGATTTTTGTTTGTATCCACTTTCATTCTCAACTATGGCCGTATTTACAATATCGGGTAACACTTTTTCGACATCTTGCGCAATAAGACCATGTATTGGTTTATTCGTAGTGTCATTTATCCATGTAAATGAAACGCCATTTAATTGTTTGACTAATTCCAAACTACCTGACAAAGACTGTATATTTGTCTTCAACCGAATATCGGATATCGCATTATATGAAGTAGCTTGAACATTACCGCTTATGTCCAGCGCATAATTTGAAGTTACAGTTGTTTTACCAATACCAACGCCACCTTGTACAATAAGGCCATTTGTTGGTGCAGCATTCGAACCTGCATAAGTACCACCGATCGCAACCCCACCACTTACATCTAATTTACTCTTTGGGACTGTAGTTCCAATGCCAACTCCGCCACCCGGCATGAGTGCAATATTATCATCAGGATCATTTTCACAAACAATTTTTAAGCATGTACTCTCACCAGTAGTACCAATTCCAGTATATTCCATATAGGCAGTATCACCAGTACCAACCGACGGACCCGGATTATCATTACCAATATATGTCTTACCTCTAATACGAGCATTTCCACTTACATCTAATAATAAACCAACCCCGGGGGATGTAGTTCCAATACCCACAATGCCACTTGAATTGACTATCATCCCGGTTGCGTTATTCGCAGTAATTATTACGTTTCCAGTTCCACTATTTGCATGTAATGTCAAATTCCCGGAAGTAGTTGTAAAATTACTTGCAGCTGCACTATTGATACTAACTGCACCCGTTGTATTTACATTGAATGTGCTTCCACTAATATCGACATTTTGTCCTGTGCCGTTAATGCGCATCTTGCCGCCCGTAGAATTTACAAGAACGCCCCCTGCGCCTTGCAGCGTTAAAATACCCGTCGTAGTTGTAAAATTACTTGCAGCCTCACTATTAATACCAACGGACCCGGACGCATTCAACCCAAATGTGGTCATTCCGCTCAATATTGTAGCACCAGTTCCATTCATGGTAAAGTTGGCACTACCGTCAGTGAGCGTTAATGCGTTTACAGATGTTAATGTTACTGCCTGTGCGTCTAATTTAACTGCAGTCGATCCTGCATTACCAACCTGAATCGTTCTTGCGGATGCCCCTGAACCAATATTGATATTTTGCGCAACCAGATCGTCACCGAGATTGATTACACCAGCACTCGAGTTAATTGAAACTGGACCAGTTGCGTCGATGTCTAGACCGTTAGAACCATCATGTTGAATGACAACATCGTCGTCCAATCCTAGAATGATTTTAGCACTGTCGCTATTTAAATTAATATTTTTTGCGATTTGAACATTTCCATTCATAGACACATCGCCAGCCACAGCTAATTTAAAATTCATCGAAATATCACCATCGGCTTTTATTCGCATACGTTCAACTGCGCTATTTGCTGATAAATCGCCAGCAGGAGCGGTGAAAAACATTAACTCATTGTTCGACGAATCCGCATTAGGATACGATGCCAATATCTTGGTATTTTGGGCAACATTGATTACGCCGCCGAGTGATCCCCATGAACTACCTGGTCCATACCCTTCGAACTGATGATTTGTAATATTATAACGAATATATCCAGCATGAGTTGCTTCAGATGTTGTAATTGGGCGTTCAGCGGTTGTACCGACAGGAATGTGAATCGCGTCAGTATCGTTAATATCTAACACTACGCGAGGATTAATGGTTCCAATACCAATATTTCCATCTGCGCGAATGAACATTTTGTTGCTATTTTGATTGAATCCAAATGATAGTGCATTGCTGGTTGAAAGATCATCTATATGCCAATATTTTATTTCCGCACTATTATTCAGCCCAGTAGTATTTTTGCCGATGGCAGAACCAATACTTCTTACAAAATCATAGCTATAAGTTCCTGATGTCTCAGTTACGCCATAGGGTAATCCGCTACCGGATACCGCTATAATACGAGAAGTAATATAGTCTGTAATAAAAAAATGTTCGATTTCGGTATTATTTTCATTAAAATCATATGTATATGCGCCAATCGAGCCAGTAACACCAGATGGCAAACTAGCGTTATATGTAGGTGCCTTAAATGTGATAAAAGAACCAATCAAAACAGATAATTTGTTTTTAACATAATTTTCCAAATCAAGATTTGTTCCGTTAAATGCGTATCTGTAATCGCTACTGTTCCCGCTAACATCATATGGCAAATCAGTTACGAAAGAAGCATTTGTGCGATAAGTAATATAGGCACTAACAAAGTTGCTTACAGATGATGCATTAAACACTTTAAAATCATATGTTGGATTTGCGCCATAAACATAACGTTCCAAATCGGTGTTTTTACGCGACTTCAACGAAGTATGCGTCATCATACTTGTCCAAAAAGTTTGTTCTGGGTTATTTGAAATATCGACATGTAGTGTGCATGCAGGAGCAGTGGTTCCAATTCCCACATTTCCACTACCATCTATCCGCATACGTTCGAGTGCACTGTTGGTGCTAATATCCCATCTACGTGCAGTGAAAAACATCAAATCATTATTCGATGAGTCCGCATCAGGCGACGATGCCACGATTTTGGTATTTTGAGCAACGTTGATTACGCCACCGAGCGACCCCCACGAATTACCCGGGCCATAACCTTCAAACTGATGGGTTTGGTTATTATAACGGATATAACCACCATGACTAGTTTCGCCGCCTATCGCGGTGCTGGGTCGCTCAGCAGTTGTCCCATGTGGAATACGAATGGCGTCGGTATAGCTAATATCAAGAGCAACCACTGGATTATGCTTACCAATGGCAACTCGTCCACTAATATCCACAAACCCGTTTAATGACGTGTCGCCATTCACATATAAATTCCCGCTCATGGACAAATCTGTAGTAACAATAAATTCATAATTGTTCGTGACAGTATTAATAATATAATTGTTTTGATAGGAAGTGGCTCGTAGTAATCCGGTAATATCTACATTACCATTAAACGATGCATCACCGCCAACATACAACCGACGATTCAATGATACATCATTCACTACAAACAACTTAGAATTCAACGATACATCATTCAAAGCAAACAACCTGGAATTCAACGTGACATCTTTACCTACAATCAACCCCTGATTGATTGCTACATCGTCTTTTACTAACAACTTCGTATTAATGACCTGTTCTATGGTAGATGATGTAACAGAATCGCGAACCAAAATATTGTTAATGTCGAGTTGTTTCACCGTTAATGAGTAACTGGAATCGCTTTCCCCGATGGTTCGAGTGAGAACAGTAATCCCGTTAGTAATATTATGTATCCCGTATGACATATCGGCAATGCTACTTGTATCGAGCGGTCGCAGGATTAGCGAACTTACATCGATTTTTAGCGAGTTCGATTTGAGGTTTGTTGGCTTCATAACCCATCCGTTCATATCCGCGGATACTTTCAGGTACCCGGCATTGCGATCTAAATTATCTGTAACAAAAATACCCGTCCCACCACCTGATCCAAATGGACGGACATCAGTTATGGCGGCATTGAGTCCAGCATTCGATCCACCCACTATATATATATATTCCTTTTTTACGTTGTCATATGTGATACCGGTTACAATATTCGCGGGAGCGGTGTTTAAAATGGCAATAAATTCTGCATCAGTTGATACGCCGTTGGCATTATATCCGTTATTGGTGAAATAATCCTTGATTATATCATTTAAATTATTATCATTTAACCGCATCCCTTTATTTTTATAGCTGGAAATGGTTGTACCGGTTTGTTTTAGGTTCCCACCAATCGTTACATTATCTAATCCGCCACCGATATTAATTTTATTTATATTGTAATCCGCACCATTCGGCTTATAATTACCAATATTAATCACAACTGCCCCGGATTGTGTGGCGGGGTCAGTAACACCAATATTAATAACCGAATCATACAAATCAAACCGACAATTTGAATTATCAATCAACCTGCGTTCATCTGTTTTACCAATATTCACTACGTGGGTTTTTGTACCAAAATTAATAGTGCCAGAAATATCAACTGCATTTTGCGGTTTATAGTCGATTGTGCTGACTAATAGTTCTCCGTCAAATACTTCAATATCTCCTGATATAACCATATTGCCGGATACATCAAACACGGTATTATTGGTTCGATTAAATAAATTCGGTAAAAAGCAATATTGAATTTTACTGTATCCCAAAACGGTATTATTAAAATTGCCCGAGTCGCCAATAAAAGAAGCAGTCGCATCCGCAATAATCATTGTGTTAATATCGGGCATACTGATCGACTTCAAATTGTTTTCAGCTCCGGTAACCCGGTCAGCCATACCAGATGAGTTCAACATTTTGTCGGGAATATTATGCCAAATTCCAGTTGACCAGTTAGTAGAATATATAAACTTACCAGATGAGCCGACTGCGACTGCATTGGATAAATCATATATGAAAACCGAGTTTAGTACCGCACTCGGCAACCCAATGTCTATATGAGTCCATCCAGTAAATATGCCGGTTGTTGTATATGAAATAACGTTATTGCCTACAGCGATTACACGAGTGTCATCAAATGCATAAATACCCTTATAACTATTACCGTTTTGAAGAATATATGCTTGCTCAAATGTGTATACATTGCTTGTAATATCCACTTCATTAAATTTATATCGCGCCAGCCCAGAATCACCTGCATAATAAATATAGGAGTTGGTTACACTTGCAGAAATAATATTAAAGTTTCCGGTTCTAACTGTACTGATGCCAATTCTATTTGCAGCGATATTTATAACAAATGTCGACGCATTCGCGAATAATGTTAACAAATTACAATCAATATAGTAGAAACCACTTGTGCTTGTTGCACTCGAATCTTCCTTATACGCGATAATAATGCGATGAGTAGATGTTGGATTAACTCCGGGTCGCTTCGCAATCATAATTGTTTGAAAAACATCATCGGTATAGGGTTGACCTGTGAGTTGTAAACGATACCATGATATTCCAGAGTTATTACTTAAATACAATAATCCATTATTTGCAGCAATTGCGCTATATGTGCTGTCAACCACATGAACGTGATTAATCACATTGATTACATTGTCGGCTATACTCGTTCCTAACAATATATCACTCTTTCCCCATGTTTTTCCGCCATTCTGTGTATATAACAGAATTTGTTTATATTGAGCGCTGACACCGTTCGATTTGGTACTAGGACTACCTACCGCAATTCCATAATTAACGTCAGTTTTCGAGAAATTCATATTTATAATTTCATAACTGTTTTCAGCAACGGTATTGATTTCACCGTTACCGAGATGCATCGGCCCATTTACATCTAATACGTAATCTTCTGTTCTAGGTCGATATGTATTTATACCAAGAGTTGACGGATATTTATACTTATTTGTACTCGCCACAGTCATTTGAGAATGAATATATTCGCCCGTTGAACCAGTTAACCCAACCATTGCCATTGCACGCGATGTTGCATAGGGAGCAATTCCACCGCCAAACGCGCTACCTCGTTTGTTTATGGCGGGATTCATATAAATAAACGTATTTGCGCTGGAATCTTTACCAATAAACGTCGCTGCATTTCCAGTTAATATACTGGGATCATTATACACATTCGGTAAGTATTGACTATTTGAATTATCATATACAGTCAGTGTTTCGTTGTGTAATAATTCATTGGATATTCCTCGCCCGGGTGGTGAAAATTGTAACAGCGTGTTTAATTTAATAGTGCCTGAATTAAAATCAATGTTACCTCCACTAGAATCAAACACAATTTTGCCACCGAGTCCAGTTTGACCGCTAGATAATAACGTAATGTTTCCAACTGTGCGTAGTATGGTAGAATCGTCGTTTAATAAAAATGCACCACCCGAACAATTGAGGATGAAATCATTCGACGCATCTAATTGCATATTTCCATTGCTTTGGTCTAACTTAATCATCCCACCGGATGTATTCAATAAATATCCGCGTTTCGTTTTCAAATGCATTTCTCCGGAAACATCCATAGATAAATAACCGGAAGATGTGAGAACAGTGCCACTGGCATCCATTAATAATTGCCCGCCGGACGTATCGATTTGCGATGTTCGCGAAGAATTTATAATACAATTCGTGGTGCGCGTTGTTAAAATACCTCCATCCTGGAATTTGATAGTTGCATCCGGAATATTCGTTTTATTTGTGGAGACATCGTTATAAAATAAAATATTAGAGCTAACATCGTCTGCATCAATTACAACTCCTCGCTGATTTACGTTTTGTGCAATAATATTGCGAACATAAACATTACCGGATTCCACGGTTAAAATATCCGTGACGGATCCAATTGTTCCGGTAATGTTGAAGACAGTTTTGGGAAGAATCGTATTCACACCAATGTTGCTAGAATTACCAAATAAGTAGGCGTACGTATTAGGCGTAGATAGTGCTGGAAAATTATTACCGGTATTTTGAAATGTATTATTTCCAAAAAACAATTTATTATTGGTATACAGGTCTCTGTTAACGAATACATCTTTGGCTGAATAAATACTATTTCCTGCTAATACATTTACACCGGCCGACAAATCCAATGCCACTTCAAAAGTACCATTAAAAAAATTATAGGTAGGGCGAACTGACCTGGAAATAAATTGGTCTGCAATAATGGTAGATGCATTAATTGTATTAAAATTATCGGTTTTACTAATTCCACCATATTGTTTCCATGAATTATTAGACATACTATGTAGATTTATATACAATTACCATGTATTTTATTTGGTATTGTTTACGGCATAAAACATAATAGATACCAAAATTATGTTATACTAAATCTAGCACATTGCCGCGCGCCTGCCTATTGAGGGTAATATATATTTATGTCCTCGTTTATTTTCGCTGTTTATGTGTTTTATTATGAGAGTCTCTGGATTTTTGTCGACTTAATCCGGATTTTTTTTCGGCAAATGATTCAATGGCGATTTTTTTGTCAATAAATAAGTCTACGATTTGCTGATAAAAATTGCGAAATTGCGACCGTTTATTTATCATATCTTCGACTGAAAACCATTGGATTTCTATTTTTTCAAATAGCTTGGAATCATTCAATGTATTTTTATCCATTCGTTCCCACAGAAATTGGTGATTTTGATTGTAGTACTTGGGAAGGTTCTCGTCATAAGGCAAATAAAACATATGAACATGGTATTTGTTATGCTCTAGATGAAATGTTCCGCCATTCTTTTTAATCAATTTACGCAGCGCGTTATTATTACCGAGAAATCCGGTTAACTCTTCGCCTCCTTCGCGTAATGCCGCGGTGAATGGTGTTTCGCCTGCATCAACTCGTCCGCCAAAATCTGACCATCCCTTTGCACTATCTTCCATGGGATTTTCTTTGCCAAATAAAAAATAGAGTTTGTTATTATGAATTGTAATCGGTAAAATGCTTCCTGCTACCATATTTACATTATATAAACAAATTATTGTAGGTAAATTAGATGAGTGATACCCGTTTAACATTCGATTCTTCGATGGGTTCTTCTTTCAACTCATATTGGTCGAACGAAACCGTAGTACGTGCAATATTTGACGACAATTCAAATTTGGGGTCCATCGTGGGTATATTCTTATAAAATTCGTGAACAGCGGGATTCGCCGCAATTCGTTGTGGTTGAAAATCCGACAAATATAATCCGTTTAATGATTGAACCCGCGAAAGCGCCACATATGTTTGTCCAAATTCAAATATACTTTGGCCGATATCAATTTCTGCCATGTCTAAAGTCGCCCCTTGAATTTTATGAATGGTCAATGCCCATGCTAAACATAACGGGAATTGTCCAACTGCCAATGTAGGATAGTCTTCAGATTGCCAATAATGAATATGAATCGGCCGAACAATTCCATTTGCGAACTGCACGATTGGTACCAATGTACCCGTTCCTAATTCCTTCATCTCCATAATGATACCTTGTGACCCATTACAAATACCATTATCCATATCGAGATTGATTGTACACATGACCGCAGAACCCACTTTAAGTCGTAATGTAGTAACACATGGCGAATTGTTTACCATTTGGTCCAATTCATATTCGATTTCGGCGGTCGTCATTCGTATACATCGCTGTCGCATTTCAACCGAGAGCGGTTTACCAGATTCGATATGTGTATAACAGTCTGTTTTACGAATCGCTGTAAAAACGTGTTCTTTTTCTTGTAGTTTTGCGAACATCATTGAATTCACATAATCGGTTTTCGACCTCAATGGAAATAGTTTTGTTGGAACACAGTTATTGTGTTTGCTGGCATCGTAAGGTCGTTTCACATATTTGCGTAAAATCTGCACGCTTTCTTCGCTAATATTGCCGACACGAATTTGTTGTAATATACGAATATAGTCTTGGTCAGTTTGTCTAAAAATCGTGGTCAATACAACATGACTATGGTCGGGAAACACCTGCGACCACAATGGCGATTCAAAACAGAATTTGTCGGTGTCGGTGTCGCCACTGGTCCCGACCGGCGGAAGTTGATAAAAATCCCCGGTAAATATGACCTGCATTCCACCAAACGGTAGATTAATTTTTGTTGCTTTTCTGGCGATTTCTTCGATGATTTCGAACACTTTTTTCGACAACATACTTACTTCGTCGAGAACCAGACATTTTGTTTTGCGCCATTGCGCGACCGCCCGTTTGTTTTTTAATACCGAATCGACCACTGCCTTACTCGGTCCTTTTGCGAGTTTTATGCCGCTCCACGAATGGAGTGTTCTTGCATTACAATTTAATAATACAGCCGCACAACCAGTCATGGCACATATTTGAATGGTCCGGTGTACCATATGTGCATAATCGAGGAGATGTTGAATAAGACGCGTTTTGCCCGTACCGCCAGGCCCTGTAATAAAGAGATTACATCCTTGTGTAAATTTACGATATGCATATAACTGTTCTCGCGATAAATGAGACAAATCTGGGTCCATTAGTGCAACTGCACTAGCACTAGTACCTGTACCGGAACCAGTACCAGCACTAGCGCCAATAGACGGCGTTGATAATACAATACGTTTTACTGTATTATCCGTAAAATTTGACATTATAAACTATTTGGTGTTAGCGATTGTTATATATTATCACATAATAAAAGGTTCGTCAATTTTTCATTCACATGATGCTTCTAAACAAAATGAGAAATCTTGTCCGTTAAGAATCATGGGTATTCCTGATTCATTTAACAATTGAACATTTATTTTTTGTAAATCGATTTTCCCAGTATACGACCGCGTGTCTGTGGTGAGAAGACCATTGTAATAAGTTGCGGGAAGCATCGCGCCATAACTATAAGTCGCCATATCTAATGCAATTCGAGCAATAATATTTTTATTAATTAATGAGGAAGAAAGAGGTGTTAAAAACGAGTTTTGATTCCCTTTATTGAATTCATCAAGTGCTAAATATAAATAGCGAGTACCATAAAGGTCGAGTGTGCACTCTGCCGTCGTCGCGCTCGCAGTAACAGAATAGGTTGTTTTACGAAATCCAAGTAGCCAACCAAACTTTTGTTTGAAATTGAATTTGTCACTACTTCCAGTTTTATCCACATCAAAAACGATTGATCGATTCGTGGTTGCCCTAACTATTGTTCGGCCGTTTGCATTCAGTGTAAATGTTATTACCGTTCCGTGCGTAGATGCTGCCAACTTTGTTGCAATTTCAGTGGCTAAAGTAGCCGCTGTATAATTATTATCAGCAATGGTTATCATTTCAGTATTTGGGCCATTTACGACTTTAAAATAGTTATTTCCTAGATTGGCTGAAATATTATAAAATGACATGGGTATTTCGACATTTGTCACACGAAGTGAGTGTACGTCGTTCACTTTTTCCGGTAAAACAATCTGGAAATTTGCGGGTTGCGTATAGTCGTAATCGTCACGAAACTTGGTGTCAATATTGATAAATTTAACCTTGGATTGTTTATGTACATTGGTCATTATCATATGATTACCGTATTGTTGGGTTTTCGGTTCCATGAATAATTCTGTCTTATTATAGTACTCAGTCATTTGGCCTGTATATTATACCTTTGGACATTTAAAATGGGACAAAAATACAAATTAAATATTATGATAAATTACATATGGACTGTCTATAACAATTCGTCTAAAATGGGTGTGTGGTTAATGGAGTTTTCTTCACGGAACTTACTTCTTTTGAGCCATTATTGGCATCATTCGCAACGCCGTCCATGCCTTCAAATAAATGCATGTTAGAAAAGCGATCGTTTAATATCACCAGTCCAAAAAACAGAGCAATGCAAATTAATAAATAGTTGGTAATGCGATTCATTTATATAAATAAATTATATATTTATTTGCCGCAACTGGTACATTTTTTTGCGTTTTGTAGCCGAGTAAACATATTTTCTTGTAATATGGCCGACGATACATTGCATGGCGGGGCGACGGGCACTCCTAACATGTTCGTACGCGGGGCTGCATTAACAATTCTATTTGAGCGATTTTCACTAAATATCATTAGCATTTTGAAAAATTGATATATTTGATATATATTACTTGCGACAAAAACACACTCATGTCAACAACTTCTGGATATACATGCACATCATGCACAAAAATATATACATATAAACATAATTATGACCGACATGTAGCATGTTGCGAGTTCTTTAATAAAACATTACTACAACATCAGCACGAAATAGACGCGATCGAGTCGACCCCCGATATACATAACTTATATCAGCTGGTAAAAGAACTCGCGGTTCGTGTAACAAAGGTCGAAAAAGAAAACGCGCAATTGAAACAACAATTATCGAAACGATGCAAAGTAAATATTATGGAATGGTTGAACAAATTGCCCGTGGATCGGCAACCCACCCAACTATTTACGGATTGGGTGAAGAATAGCGTTTTGACGAATGTTCATTTACATCTCGAATGTGTATACAGCAACGATTTGGTATCTGGAATTATATCTACATGGAAAACGGCATTGTCTGATAGTCATGGTGAAATGCCGATAAAGGCGTTTGAAACCCGGGCAAATACATTTTACGTATATGATAAAGGGGGTGATGGTTCTCCAACTTGGACAATATTGACACCTGCACTGTTTGATAATCAGTTAAGAATGGTATCCAGGCAATTTGTTGTCGACTTTAAAAAATACTGGTATGATAAAAACCAGGATAAAATAAACGAAGATGAAACCTGGACAAATATGTATGTAGATTATTACCAAAAAATATTGGGTGGGTCAAGAAGTACTACGGAAGCGATTTGTCAAAAAGTCCGGCAACAATTATATGTAATCATGAAACAGGCGTTTACGCACGCAGTGGAGATTGATTTTTCGTAAGATTGCGACCACTGCCTTAGCACAATGTGAAAAATTGATATAATTAAATTCTTTTTTCATAACAGCAACATTAGATTAAAATCACAACGTTAAATATGGCAACATTTACTACAGAAGATAACCACGGTACGCTGCGTTATTTGGCAACAAAAAATGCGCATATTCGAGATAAGGATATTACGTTTGAAGAAGGGCCTCATATATACACTGTTTTAGGGGACAGAGGTGGTTATACGTCGGTTACCACCTGGAATCACCATCATTTTGCCGAGTTCGATGCCGACGCAATTATCGACAAAATGATGAAGTCGAAGAATTGGACAAATCCCACATACAAATATTATGGAATGTCGCGTGAAACAATTAAAAAGATGTGGGACGATAATCGCGACGCAGCGGCATGTGCAGGAACAAATATGCATAATCACATTGAGTGTTATTATAATGGTGTTGACGTGGTGGATGATAGTGTTGAATTTGGATTTTTCAAGAATTTTGAACAAGATTTTAAACATTTGATTCCATACCGAACGGAATGGATGGTATATTACGAAGAGCTGAAAATTTCCGGGTCAATTGATATGATTTTTGAGAACCCGGACGGCACAATACAGATTTACGACTGGAAGCGGTGCCAGGAAATCAAACACGAGGCGGAATTTGGAAAATATGCCAAGACGTCGTGTATTTCGCATTTGCCAGATACAAACTTTTGGCACTATGCGTTGCAATTGAATGTGTATAAGACCATTTTGGAACATAAATATGGGAAAAAAGTAACCGGATTGTATCTCGTTTGCATGCACCCGGAAAATAAATACAAAAATTATCAGCGCATAGAAGTGCCATTTTTAGAAAAAGAAATGAATGATTTGATATTGTTGCGCAAACAAGAAGTTGCCGACATGGAAGCCAAGAAGAAACAATAACAAATATTTATCAATAAAAAAGGGCATAAACCGAAAACACTATATTTTATTAAATGAAGCCGGTTTATTTTTTTACTACAACAATATTGTTACAAGTTGCATATACGAATCGTGATATAATCCATAATATATACACAGAAATCCGCAATAATGTGTTGCAGTTTTTTGGTAGAAAACCAATTACGCATCCGGTTGCATTAAAAACACCAATGGAAACGTACGTTGAACTCAAATTACATCGGTTTTTAAAAACATATGAATCAACCGAAAAATATAGCGAGAATATTGCTGAGGGGTTCTATGAAAAGGACCAATTAAAACACATGCTAATCAATGCAAACAATCCGTTAGAACTCGAATGGAAACGACGAATAATGTATGAATCTACACCACGGGGTAATATAATGATGCATTATGACCCATATAAGTTAGGGTTTGTGTATTATAGTGATACGAATATCATGAATGCTGGATTGTTGAATGCAGCTGCAATGAAATATTGCATTACATATAGATGCAGAGATTTTTTTGTGGATAATGGAGTCACGCCTGAAAATCGCCACTCGGAATTGATACCCATTCATTTTATTGAGACGCCAGCGCAACCGAAAGCCACAGATAAAACGGGAACCAAACTAGACAATTCCGCGTTTGCAAAATTCAAAAATTATAGCAAACAAACCGAAAAATCACATCCTAATAATAAAAAGGTCACGATTATTGAACCGACTGTCACGCCACCCAAAGATGTGTGTAAAAATCGGTTTATTTATATGGGTAAAATGAACAACCTGAATTTGTTACAGCATGTAAAAAAACCTACAAATACAATTAATGGTTTTAAATCGCAGCATCTGGACAATTTAAAGGGGGAGACGCAATTGCAAGAACGCGTATTAAGTTATAAAGATTTTAAACGTAATAATGATAAGAAGGACAATTGAAGTCTATGATTTTACGTTGTCTTTTTTCCAATTTAAATATCCATTGCTTTTGTCTAATTGGAATGACATACCTAGGTGGTCACGTGCAATATGGTATGCTTTTAGTTCTTTTTCATCGAGTGTTTTGATATATTGGTCTAAATACATTTGTTGTGGGTGTGGGTTTGCGATCGGGGGAGCCGAAATGGGTGTGGTTATAGAATTCATAATAAAAAGAATATGATGATTTTATTATGATTATATCAAAAATATCAATTTTTTGATGATTTAACGAATCGGTTCTCTGCGGTACGCAACTGGAACAAACACAATGTCATTATTTGTGCATTTTGTTCGTAAATTTTCGGTGTAATCGCTACCAGAAAGGGGCATATATTCACTAACCGGTTTTGTGCATAGACAAATGGTTTGCTTATATGCACCAAAGCTGGTGATGCATTTTGTGCGTGCGCCGGTGCCCGTTGGTAGTTCGGGTTCACATGCCAACACATTCCTTTGTATGCGAGAAATGAATTCGCCCTGGGTATTTGCATTTTGACTGCTATCTGGCTTTACTACAATTGGTCTATGTCCAAACCGGTTCTCTATCATACCATTTGTATTTATGACTGAACTTTTAATGACAGAGTGGTCTTCGGTTGACGTGACGCCGGATTGTACAATGGGTGAAATGCGATATGTTCCGCAACAGCCACCATGTCCGCGGATTGTATTGCCCTTCATCGGTGTACGCGGTAATGATCTTGATAGCGATGTTTGTCCTACATATCCTTGATTACGATATCCGCCGTTTAATGAAAATCCGTTTTTTGAATTTACACTGGAATTATTATATTTTGCTGCGGTTTTTCTTTTAAGAGTGGCAATTGACATGTATATATATATATTGATTGCATATTTTTTTGATATAGAAAGTTTTACAGGCGGTTTCGAAATTATTATATTTTTGTGGAATATAATAATTTTCATGTTAATGTGATGGATAATTATGTGATTTTACATGGTGAATATATGATCAATAGTTATGTTTTTACCAGCGAAGATTTAAAACTGTTTAATGTACTTTGATGTCATAGTAATATTTCCGGTAGCGGTTATTGCGCCGACTGTTAGTGTTTGACCAGAAGCATCGATTGCGCCAGTAGTCTTCATTCCAACGCCGGTGATTAATCCGCTAGATGTGATTGCCCCCGATGCGATTGTTTGACCGGAAGCATTGAATGCCCCAGTTGTGGTGATCGCACCGACCATTATGGTTTGTCCAGAAGCATCGATTGCGCCAGTTGTCTTCATTCCAA